>Ga0181529_10000256_pt1 | contig 79504 bp, 71 predicted proteins | sample PEATcosm2014_Bin_36_FD_119763 | JGI IMG/M metagenome (GOLD analysis project Ga0181529, IMG submission 119763) | Peatland microbial communities from MTU Mesocosm Facility, Houghton, MI, USA - PEATcosm2014_Bin10_30_metaG | ecosystem: Environmental > Terrestrial > Soil > Wetlands > Peat | place...
AGGAACGAATCGGCAAGGATGTGCTCGCCATACAGCGGGCCTAAATCATCGAAGTTCCTATTCAATCCATCGGGTGGCCGATACGCACGGCGATAAGTCCGCGAAGCCCGGCCACCCGCAACGTAGTTATCCGTCCTACTAATTCCTCCAGCCCAAAGTGTCTGTCGCACTTGCCGGTTCGTAGTGGGGCATGCTTTAGCTTGCCCGTATTCCCCAACGAATCGCACTTCTAACTCACCAAACCACGCCGGCCCGGAGCCGCGACCATAGGGAGCGGCCGCCGGACTCTCCGGGCTTCGCCCGGTTGGCAGGTTGAAACCCTGCCCCACCATCTCAATACCGGTGCAGCCAGCGGGCTTTTTCGATCACTTTGGCGGTGTTAGGCAGAAACGCTTCTTCCAGCGGCGGGCTGAAAGGCACAGGCGTATCGGGCGCCGTGACGCGGACGATGGGCGCGTCGAGGTGCTCGAAGACACCCTCGGTGATGGTGACGGCGAGCTCGCCGGCCATGCCGGCCGTGCGTGTGTCTTCATGAAGCAGGAGCGCCTTGGACGTCTTCTTGACGCTTTCGCAAACGGTGTCGCGGTCGAGCGGCAGCAGGCTTCGCAAATCGACAACTTCCATCTCGATTCCTTCTCCGGCTAGGATCTCAGCGGCTTCGAGCGCCACCCAGACCATGGCTCCATACGTGATGACGCTGAGGTCGCGGCCTGTGCGCGCGATGCGAGCCTTGCCGATGGGGACGGTGAACTCCTCGGTGGGCAGGTCCTCTTTGATGCGGCGGTAGAGGGCCTTGTGCTCGAAAAAAATCACCGGGTCGTTGTCGCGCACGGCGGACTTGATGAGGCCCTTTGCATCGTACGCGGTAGAAGGGCAGACGACCTTGAGGCCCGGCACCTTGACGAACCACATCTCGGGATTCTGCGAATGGAAAGGGCCTCCGTGGATGCCGCCGCCGGAAGGCGCGCGCACCACCATGGGGACGGCGGCGTTCCAGCGATAGCGGCACTTGGCGGCGAAATTGACGATCTGGTCGAAGCCGCAGGAAATGAAATCGGCGAATTGCATTTCGGCCACGGGCCGCAGGCCCATCAACCCCGCGCCAATGGCTGCGCCGACGATACCGGATTCGGAAATCGGCGTATCCACGACGCGCCGCCCGCCAAAATGTTCGATGAAGCCGGCGGTGACTTTAAACGCGCCTCCGTAGATGCCTATGTCCTCGCCGATGAGGAATACGTTGGGGTCGCGCTCCATTTCCTCCCACAGTCCTTCGCGAATGGCTTCCAAGTAAGTGGTTGGCATGGATCACTCGCCGTCGTAGACGTTACCGAACAGGGTAGCGGGATCGGGGAACGGTTGCTCGTCGGCCCAGGCGACGGCGGCGTCGACTTCCTGGCGGACCTGCGCGTGTACGGCATCGATGGCGGCTTGATCGCTCCAGCCGTGCTCGATCGCTTTCTCCTCCAGGCGAACGATGGGGTCTCGCTTGGCCCACTCGTCGAAGAGAGCGGGCGGGACGTACTCGGCGGCATCGTGCGCGGAGTGGCCGGTCATGCGGAAGGTCTTGCACTCGAGCAGATACGGCCCTAGGCCCGCGCGCGCGTGGGCAACCGCGCGGCCGGTGGCTTCATACACGGCGAACACGTCATTGCCATCGACGATTTCGGCGGGCATGCCGTAGGCCGGCCCGCGGTCGGCCACATGGGTGCACGCCATCTGGCCGCTCAGGGGCGTCGAGTAAGCGTATTGATTGTTGTTGCAGACGAAGACCACCGGCAGTTTCAGGACGGTGGCCATGTTGACGCCCTCGTGCCAATCGCCGCGGCTGGTGGATCCATCGCCGAAGTAGCTGAACGCGACGCCGTTGGTGCCGCGATACTGGAGCGCCAGAGCGACGCCGGCGGCCACCGGCACGGTGGCGGCGAGAGCGCTGATGATCGACACCAGGCCGGCGCTCATATCGCCCATGTGCATGTTGCCGTCGCGGCCGTTCGTGAGGCCTCCCACCCGTCCCATGTACTGGGCGAAGATGCGGCCCAACGGAATGCCGCGGATGAAAAACACCGCCATGTCGCGATGGCTGGGCAGCAGCACGTCCTCGGGAAGCGAATGGAGCGCGGTGCCCACGGGGATGGCTTCCTGCCCGCGGCCGACATACACGCCGCCCAGAACCTTGCCCTGGCGGTATAGCTTGCGCTCGATGCGGTCCTCGGTTTCGCGCATCAGCGACATGTAATAGAGGCAGCGCCGCGCCAGTTCGGCCTGCGGGGCGGACTCGGCTGGACCGAGCTGCTCATGCGCACTGGTTGTTGGAATGGTGCTCATCGGGCGCGCCTCACGGTACGTTGCAAGGGCTAGTATAGCGAACTTGGAGGCGCGGGCCGAATGCGGGGCGCGAAAGGAAAGGAGAGTGAACGCGATTGCCGGACGATGAGCAAGGGCGGGGGCGCGGCGGATGGCGATTTCCAATCGGGGCATGGCCGCTGCCGGCGGAAGACTTGCATTACCGTGGTAATGTCAAGGTAAGGTTGGACATCTGCCACTCGGCACGTTCGATCGTGCGCTGGCAAGAACCGCGGGAACACAAAGGCTGTAAAGCCACCCTCTGCGTCCCCATTGCATTCTCTGCGGGCTATCTGCGAAACTTGTCACAGGATGCTTGCGCGGCTTTGGCTGCCTCTGCTGGGTCTGGCTCCGTTTGCCTTGGCGCAAAACGCGGCACTGCCGGCGCACGAGGTGCTCAACTACAGCATCGAATGGCGCCTCATCACGGCCGGCAAAGCGCGGCTGGAGTGGCAGCAGGCGCGCGCCTCCTCGCATATCGACCTCAAAGTGGAATCGGTTGGTCTGGTCTCGAAGTTGTTCCGCGTGGAAGATGCTTACCGGGCCGATCTCAATCAGGACGGCTGCGCCGAATCCACCCTGCTGTATTTGCAGGAGGGCAGCCGCCAGCGCGAAACGCGCGTCACCTACGACGATCGCAAGGCCAGCTACCTGGAGCGCGATCGGGCCAAGAACGCGGTGCTGCTCACAAAGGACATCGAACTCCCTGCCTGCGTGCACGACGTAGCCGGCGGCTTGTATTATCTGCGCACCTTGAACCTGGAGCCCGGTCACAGCGTCAACGTCGCGATGAGCGATGGAAAGAAGAGCGTGGTGGCCAAAGTGGAAGCGCAGCAGCGCGAGGACGTGAAGACTCCCGAAGGCGTCTTCCACACCATCCGCTACGAGGCCTTCCTGTTCGACGGCGTTCTCTATAAGCGTCCGGCCCACCTTTATATATGGCTGAGCGACGACCGGCGCCGGCTGCCGGTGCAGATTCGCGTACGGATGCAGTTCGCCATCGGCACCATCGGGTTGCTGCTCGAGAAGCACGAATAGGCGTGCGCGCATAGCGACGGGCAAGCGAAAGCATTCCCCACTCAGCTATTACAATGTTGATTGATGATCGCCTCCATCAACCCCGCGACCGGCGAAATCATACGCACGTTTGAAGCCGCGACCGCGGCTGAGATCGAGACCAAGCTCGCTCGTGCCTATGCGGCTTGGCGCTCCTACCGCTGCACTTCGTTCGCCGCGCGCGCAAGCTGGCTCACCGCCGCCGCCCAGATTCTGGAGTTCGAGCAGGATCGCCTGGGCCGGCTGATGACGCTCGAAATGGGCAAGCCCATCGCAGGCGCGCGCGCCGAAGCGGCCAAGTGCGCGCTGGCGTGCCGCTATTACGCCGAGCACGGCGAACGGCTGCTGGCCGACGAGGCCATCGACGCGGGCGCCGGCCGCGCCTTCCTCCGCTATCGGCCGATTGGGGCCGTGCTGGCCGTGATGCCGTGGAACTTCCCCTTCTGGCAGGCGTTCCGCTTCGCGGCGCCGGCGCTGATGGCGGGCAACGTGGGACTGCTCAAGCACGCCTCGAACGTGCCGCAGTGCGCGCTTGCCATCGAGGAGGTGATTCGCCGCGCTGGTTTTCCGCCGGATGTTTTCCAGACGCTGCTGATTGGCTCAGCGGCGGTGGAAAGCATTCTCCAGGACCGCCGGGTTGCGGCCGCGACGCTCACCGGCAGCGAATCGGCAGGTGCAGCCGTGGCGGCGCAGGCTGGCCGGCAGATCAAGAAGACCGTGCTCGAACTGGGCGGCAGCGATCCCTTCGTAGTGATGCCGAGCGCCGATCTGGACCGCGCCGTGAAGACCGCGGTGCAGGCGCGCGTCGTCAACAGTGGCCAATCCTGCATCGCGGCCAAGCGCTTTATCGTGGATGCCCGCATCGCGGATGAATTCGAGCGCCGATTCGTGGCGGGGATGAGGGCGCTACGAGTGGGCGACCCGATGGACGAGAGCACCGAGGTTGGTCCGCTGGCCACGCCCGCCATTCTCGAAGAGATCGAAGCCCAGGTGAACCGTTCGGTGGCGATGGGCGCCAGGGTGCTTACCGGCGGGCATCGCATCGAGCGCCTCGGCAACTTCTACGCACCCACGGTGCTCGCATGCGTGCCCGAGAATGCGCCGGCGTATCGCGAAGAATTATTCGGACCGGTGGCGGCGATCTTCCGCGCACGCGATATCGGCGATGCGATCCGCCTCGCCAACGATACCGTTTTCGGCCTTGGCGCCAGCGCCTGGTCGGCCGACCCCGCCGAGCAGGAGCGCTTCATCGACGAGATCGAATCCGGGATGGTCTTCATCAACGGCATGGTGGCCTCCGACCCGAGGCTGCCCTTTGGCGGAGTGAAACGCTCGGGCTATGGCCGCGAACTCGCCGCCTGCGGCTTGCGCGAGTTCGTCAATATCAAAACCGTCCGGATCGCGTAGCCACTGTCGGAGAGCCGCTATCGCACATTCTGTCTACTTAAGTGATGCCAAGAAGGAATACCGCTGGCTCTGCAGGTCTGGAGCCTGCGCTACGGCGGGCTGGACGGCTGGGGGTGTTGGATAAACCCTCGGTTCACTGCACTGTCAGGCACTTCACGGCAATCGCCCCCATAGATAACTATCGTGTAGTACTTTCCGTACCTGCTTTAGTTAGCGATATTGCGTTGCAGAAGATACAGGTTGCAATGCCCGGCGGCTTCGTAAATAATAGTTGCGAGCAAGTCGGATTTATTGTGTGCGCACAGGCAGCAGTTCGCCGGCAGCAGATTGCAGCATCGCCGGCGGGGAACTGCGAGCGGGCGATCGGCGATCTGGAGTAACTCATGAGAAACACTGAGAAAGACCGGACTCGTTTACGAAAGCACAAGCAGCGCGGTTCGGAAATGGTCGAATTCACGCTGACGTTCTTACCCTTTATGGGGTTCATGGTCGTCCTGCTGAACATGGCGTGGTCGATCTACACGCGGTCGACGCTACAGTTCGCCGTCGAGCAGGGCGTGCGCTATGCCGTGACCAGCCAGACCAGCGGCGCTTTGGGACAAGTTGCCTCAATACAGGCCGTGGTTCAGAAGATGTCTTACGGAAGACTGAGTAGCTGCGGATCCCCTCCCACGACCTTGACGAACCCCTGGTGCAAAATTTATGTGAACTGGTACCAGGTCGACCCAAAAACCGGCGTGGCGACGAATGTGACTTCGACCGTCGGCGGCAATGGGGCGGTCAACGGCGTGTTGCCGCTGGTCGAGGTTTCGGTGCAAGGGCAAACGGACAGCCTGCTGCTGCCGTTCATACCCATGCCGGGTATCCAACTCGGCGCCCTCAATCCGATCAGTATGAATGCCACCGCTTGGGACGTGATGGAAGCGGCTCCGCTGTGCGGTCAGCCTGATTGCGTACCAGCGATGTAGGGGGAAAACAGGATGCGAAATCGAAAACAAACACATCGCGGCGTATCGATGATCGAATTCACCCTGATCGTCCCGTTCTGGTGCACCCTGCTGCTCGGGACGTTCTGGTGTGGCACGGCCATGGTTCGGGGACTGGTGGTTAACGAAGTCGCGCGAGATCTGGATAGCATGTGGAGCCGCAGCACCGATTTTTCAGCCACCGGCGCCGGTGGTTCAAACACGATTCTCACCAGCATAACCCAGTCACTCGGCACGGTAACTCCCACGGGAACTGGCGTGGTCTGGTTTACCCGCCTCACCTACGTGGGAAAGAGCGTTTGTGCAGGAATTAGTCCGACCTACGGCGTTTTTACGCCAACGCTGACGGCCTATAACCCGCCTTGCACCAACCTCGGGCAGTTTGTGATCACGCAACAGTACTCGCAAGGCAATACAAGCTTGCGGTCCAGCGCTTTCGGCACGGCTCCTGTGGCTCTTCTGGATGCGAGCAATGACTACGAGGTCGACAGCGCCGTCACTTACGCTACTACCGCAACCCTGGTGTCCAACTTCAATCTGCTGCCTAAGCCACAGGAGGCGGGCGCGGATGGTTACCAATCCGGCAACCCGATATATGTGGTGGAGGCGTACTTCACGGGCACGGGCCCACAGGGAGGTGTATATGGCTACGCAATATTCTAATCCGCTTGAGAGCAGACCTCGACGGACTCCGTCGCCGCACCGGCAAAAACAGCAGGCCGGCAGCATATTGATGTTGTTCACGATGATGTTGCCCGCCCTGTTGCTTCCAGTGATAGGGGCGGCGATCGATTTTACGGCGATGTACATCGTGAAGGAAAAACTGCAAGCTGCCGTGGATGGAGCCGCGATTGCCGCGGCCCAGTCCCTCAGCGCGGGGACAAGCTTCGCTCCGCAGCAAGCGGCGGCGCAGTTGTGCGGGCAAGAATTCATCGCCGCCAACATCCCTACCGGCTCGGGACCGGGAGGCGGCGGTTACTGGGGCGCATACACATTACAGGACTCTGTGGTCGCCACCCAGGTCCCCGCGAGCAAAGTCACCACGGTGACCATCTCCGCCACCGTGTATCTCCCGATGCTGTTCATGCGCATGCTTGGCGAGAACGCTGCAACCGTAGGGGCATACGGCCAAGCTTCCCGCAGGAGTGTAGTGCTGGTTCTGGTGATCGACCGGTCGGGCTCCATGGGGGCCGAACTGGGCGCCGTGCAGGCTGGCGCCGCAAAGTTCGTCAACGCATTTCAGGGCGGTACCGACATGCTTGGTCTTGTGCTGATTTCGGGAAGCGCCTTCGTCGCGTATCCGCCGCACGATTGGGGCAAGAACCCAGGGGCTGGCGCGTTTAATGCGGCCGGACCGACTGGCCCCGACGTTGACTTCAACAGCAGTACGGTCTCGCCCAATATGCTCGATACGCTCGGCAACATGACGTCCGGCAGCAACACTGGTACGGCCGAGGGGCTCATGCTCGCCTATAAAGAGCTACAGACGGCAAATCAGCCGGGAGCTATGAATATCATTGTGCTGTGGACGGATGGCGCGCCGAACGGCATTACAGCCGACTTCAACGCTGGTGTTCTGGGCACTGCCACGAACTCCCTCCGGTTTTCGGGTGCGGCGCCAACCGCCACCAACCTCAGCGGGTGCACGAACACCAACGATGGAACCACCGGACAATATCCAAACGTCGCGGCCAACTCAATACTGGGCTGGATGGCGCAGTGGGGAGGCTACGCCTATAACAGCAACGCCACCCAGGGAGTTCGCGAACGGGCGCAAAGCAGCACCGCCGGAATGTCCGTGCCCTTGTGGACCACCCTGTCCGCCCCCGGCGCGAGCGGTAGTGACGAAGTAACCCTGAGCCACACGTCCGGCCCGGGCAACGGTTGCACTTGGACAGACGGATCCGCTATCAACACCGTCGTTAACATACCCGCGATGGATTACTACGGAGATGCGACACAAGGGGTGAATGCCCCTGTCCCCGGTACACTTGGCAATCAATTCACCACATCCGACTACAAACAGTCGAATATCTGGAATACCACGACTGCCAACTGTCAAAAGGGCGCGGGCGGCACGGGCGGCGTTCCCCTGCAACTCAGCGGGACTTTCGCCGGCAATGCTTCAACGTCCAATACGCCGTCCTCCAACGCCTGCCAGATCGGGCTGGCCTCTTGGAATGCCACGGATATGGCAGGCAGGCAAATTCATGCCGATACCGTTCTCAGTCCGATAATTTACACGATGGGCTATGCCGGCAGCGTCTCAGGATCCGGAGGTGTTGACGTCGTGCTCCTGTCGCGCCTGGCAAACGTCACTGGCACGGCCTTGAACCCCCAAACCGGGCTCGTGTATAATACCGTGTACAATAACTCCATCACGCCGGGCCTGTACCTACAGATTCAGCAAGTGGGAGACGTGTCAACGGCGTTTGACCAACTCCTTTCGGAGATCCTGCGCCTGTCGCAATAGCGCGGCTGGATTCTGACAATGTGCGGCGCCCCCGTGCCGGACGCAGAGGATGCGGCCTCGGCACGGGAGCGCCGCCTTATATGATCGTCCTCACAAGACCGCAGGAAGTTACCGGCATGGTGGAGTGTGCCCACTCCCCTCTTGTTCAGGCAAGCTAAAGCATGCCCCACCCCGCAGCGGCAATCCTGCTACTGTGGAACGTTCGGGAATCCAATCGAGAAACAGGGGAAGAAGCGTGCAGACAGTTGCCGGAATCGATCTGGGCGGAACCGCCATCAACTATACCTTGGTGAACGGGCAGGAGCAGTTCCTCATCGAGGGGCTGTGCGAACACCCCGCGCTGGCCAAGCAGGGGCCGGAAATCTGCCTGCGGCAGATTGAGGACGGCTTGAAAATGGCCGCCGCGAAAGCGGGCGTAGCGCTGGCCGACGTGGTTGCGGCCGGGTTGGACACACCCGGTCCGGCCAATGCGGAGGGCGTGCTCAGCAAGCGCGGCTCGACGAACTTTGTGCACAAGGACTGGGCCGGGTTCGATATCCGCGCCGGATTGGAAAAGAAGCTCGGCATCCCGGTGACGTATTTAAATGACGGGAACGCCGGAGCGCTGTGGGGACACTTCAACATTTTCGGCGCCAGCAAGCGGGAGACGACGCTGACGGTGGTGATCGGGACAGGGCTGGGCGGCGGCATCATCATCGAGGGCAACGTGGTGAAGGGCCGCGTCGGATTCGGCGGAGAATTAGGCCACGTTCTGCTTCCCTTTCAGAGCATCGCCGCCATTGCGGGCTTGCAGCCGCGGTGTAATTGCGGGCGCACGGGATGCCTGGAATCGGTGTGCTCACTTTCGGCGATCGAGCGATCGTTTCTTCCGTACTTCCTGCCGAAGTATCCGGAGCACGAGCTGGGCGCGATGGACCTCCACGCCGCGGCCAAGCTGGTGCGCGGCATGGCGGAGAACGGCGACCCGATGTGCAAAGATATCTTCGGCGTGCAGGCGCATGGCCTGGGACTCTTCTTCGACGAGATGGTGAATACGTTCGATCCGGACGCGTTCATCGTGGGCGGCGGCGCGTTGGAGACACGCGAAGAATTCCAGCGGTGGTTTCTCTCGGAGATTCGCGCCGGCATGCCGCCGCAACGCGAAGAGCAGGCGGGTATTCCGATTTACATTATGCCCAATGGCGACACCGCCGGCGCTCGCGGCGTGGCAATTGAAGCGCTGAAACGGGCGCGGCAGAGCGGGATGCAGTAATCCGCGACTTCCCTGCTTCGGCTACATGGCCGGGAGACTATGCTGGCAGAAAAGTCGAGATCACTCTCGGCTCAGCCGGCTGGACAGCCAGCGCCACGATGGTCAGCACAGCGCGGCCATCAGGGCGCCGCGGGCGGTGGAATTCAACGGGTCGGCGGAGAGGCGGACCTCCGAGAGGCGCACGGGAAACTCATTGGCGCGCAGGGCGGCGACAAAGGACTCCAGGAAACCGTGCGGCATGGCGGTGCCGCCGGAGAGCACCAGCGGGACGGATTGCTCCAGCTTGGGCAGACGGCGCGCGCTCGAGATGTGCTGGCGCAGGGTGTCGATCAGGTTGTGGATCACCTCGCGGTAATAGACGGTCAGCGCGTTCTGCACACGCTCGCCGTTGAGGCCGTTGAGTTGGAAGCCCTGCTCCTTCTGTACGCGTAGGCGGGTGGCCATCTCGCCGGTCACCAGCGCCGCCTGGTTGTCGATAAAATCGCCCGCCTTGGCCACGCTGAAGCTGATCACCGGGACGGATAGGACGGCCAGACACACGTTGCACAGCCCGCTGCCGCAGGAGATTCCGATACCGCTGTAATTGCACTCGCTCAATTCGCCGAAGACAACGGCCAGGCCCTCGACGATAGGCGTGGGCGCGTAGCCGAGCTCCTTGAGCAGCTCATGCAGCGAAGCCTCGTGGTAGGCGATGCCGGTCGCTTCGCCTTCAATGTCGGCGGGCACGCTGAAGAAGATCCTCTGCCCCTCGATGGACGCGGGGCCAACCAGCTTGGTGATGATGTGGCGCAGCACGGCGAGCGAGTGCGGCTCGTCCGGATTGATGACGCCCCTCCGCATGGGGCGCCGGGTCTCGACGTGGAAGACCTCGGCGAACTTCTCCGCATCGTTGCCGGCAACCACGATTTCCGCTCCCCGCACTTCGTGCAGGATTCCTTCGCGCTGGAGGAGATTCTCGGCCAGCTTGGAATACGGCAGAGTCAGGAAGGCGTTCAACTGCGCCTCGTACTCGTACCGCTTGCCTGTATCGCGCGCCACGACGATGCGGCTGGTTCCGACATCGAGCCCGAGCGCCTGCGTGTAATCCGATTGCGGAGTCTTCATGAATGTCTCCAATCCTCTCAACCTAGTCGAATGGGAACGAATCTTCCCGGTACACCTTGTCGGACAATCGCCGCACGCGCCGCAAGTCCTCGCGCTTGAGATGCTGCATCCTGGATCTGGGCCGGCACCACGTGGCCAGCAGCAGGAATGCAATCCCTAATCCGGCGATCAACACGGCCGCCTACGCCCGCGCCGCGCGCACCGGTTCCAGCACCACCGACAGATTGGCGCTGTGGGACGCGTGCCCATGCGGGACGCAGAACGCGGCGGCATCGGTCATGCGCTGCGCTTCCTGCTCCTTTTCCTTTTGCCAGGCGCGGAACGCGTCCTCGTGGTGGGCGATCGCGTCGAGGTTGGCCTGGAGACGCTGCAAATGTTTGGCTGTCAGGCGGTCCAAGTCCGCCTGCACCCTGCGGTTCTCCTCGATCCTGGCGGCTTCGATCCGGCGCAGCCTGGCCTCGCGCGCCTCCTCCTGCTGGTCGAGCAGGCGCTGCTGGTAGACGGCGTCCTGAATGAGACTCTCGACGCTGGTGCCCGCCGCCTCCAGCGCCATCAGCAATGCGCACCGCTTGGCCTCGGACGACATGCCGGCCAGATGGGGGCTGTTCAGCATCTCCATCGTCTTGGCAATGCCCCACGCGCGCGACGAGCGATTCGAGAAACCGAACCAACGTTTCCACATAGGCGACTCCGGTTCACGCCGGCCTGATGAAACGTCATTGGCCTTGGCGCTAATCCCTGTTTGGCTTGGTAGTACATCCAAGATTAGGTTTCTCTCAGGGACTTTTGTGGGAAGGCGGTGCGAAACGGGGGCACAGGAGCACGAAGGAATACCGCGAAACTCCTACGAGATTCCGCCGATTCTGCCGATACTACTAACACGGATGGGTAGGAGCATCGAACGGAGATCGATCGCACTGGTTGCCGGCCACATCGGCGATCCGGTGACCCGCCTGCGTTTTCTCAAGGCGGTGAAGCCGCGCGAGCGATGGGATGGTGGGCCGCCCGGGCCGTTGCGGGCGTTCTTCCACTACGTGCTGCTGGCAATTGTTCCGCTGACCCTGATTGCGGCATTCCTGGTGGTGCGCGCGGCGGCGCGCGTGCCGGCGCGGGAGGTGTGGAAGCCGCCGGCCGCGGTTTCCGGTCCCATGCCGAGCCCGGCGACTTCCCTGCCCGAGGTATGGATGGTGGAAAAGGACGCAACCGAGGAGGTGTTCAGCAACGGTCTGCACATCGACACACGGTTTACCGTGAACAACCACCCCCGCTCGTATCTGGCGTTTCCGGTGAATGGTCCGGCGGGCCACTCCGTGCGCCGCGAGGTGCCGGCCGGGATTGTATTCCATACCACCGAGAGTCTGCAAATCCCGTTTGAGGCCGGCCAGAACCGGGCTTTGAAGCGAATTGGGGAATCGCTGCTCGAATATGTAGGGGGCAGGTGCTCTTATCATTACTTGATAGACCGGTTCGGCCGCGTGTTTCGTGTAGTTGCCGAGCAGGACGCGGCCAACCACGCCGGTTACTCGGTGTGGGCCGACGAGCGATGGCGGTATCTCAACCTGAACGAGAGTTTCCTGGGAGTCTCGTTCGAGGCCCACACAGAGAAAGGAGAGACCGACGCCCATCTGAGTCCGGCGCAGGTGCGCTCGGCGGCCATGTTGACGGAGCTGCTGCGAGGCCGGTACCGAATACCGGTGACTAACTGCGTCACCCATTTACAGGTTTCAGTGAACCCCGATAGCATGCGCGTGGGCTACCACACGGACTGGGCTTCCGGTTTCCCGTTTGAACAGGTGGGGCTGCCGGATAATTACGCACTGGCGCTGCCCTCGGTGATCGAGTTCGGCTTTGTCTGCGATCCGGCGGTGCGCGAGGCAGCCGGTCCGCGGCTGCTGTCGGCGATCGAGCAGGCGGAAGCGGTTTTCGACCGGCGCGCTGCGGCTGCGGGGATGCGGCCCCTCGCATACCGCAAGGCGCTGCAGCGCGAGTACAGGACGTTGCTCGCCGTAGTCAAGGCGGCGCAGCGAGAGGCGCGGGAGGGCATTGGCGGGGATAGCGGGCAGTAGGAACAACCGCAGAACACCTTCGATCGGCGGTCGCGGTGGGACGCCAGGGGCAATGCGTTCGGTTCCGGGCGGTCCACGACCCGAATGGGCCCAGGAAAGAGAACGGCAACTCCTGTGGCCCGCGGGATGTCCGGCAGCAGCACTAATCGGACTCTGCAATCTGGTAAAGTTTGATGTGACTCATGCCGCCCTTTGCCACGTTTGAATTGGTCAAGATCCTGCTACCCACTGGCGTCGCAGCGGTGTTCGGATGGCTGCTCCTCCGGCGCCTGGAGGAGGTCAAGTCCGAGGTAGCACGACGCTCTGATTATAGCCGCAGGTGGGCGGACCTGTTTTTCGATGCATCCCATACCTACATGGTCTCTCTTGAGCGCCTGCTGACACTTTACTACTTCCTGAGCAATGCAGCCGACCCTAATGACGAACAGGGAACGAACTGGGCGCTCGAAGCAAATTCGTTGCTGCCCGTGCTTTTTGAGAACTATGTTCGGATAAAGCGTTTGGCAGCCCTTGCGCCGTCCAGCGGCCCTGCCGCCGAGGCGGCAGCAACCCAGATTCTCGAGAGCACTGAGAAGCTTACCAAGACCCGCAGGTTTAACCTGGACGACATCCGCCGCGAGATCGATGTATTCAATCAGACGGTCAGAGCGGCCCACTCTGAGATGCTGTCACGGAGATCCTGAACCGCACCATTTTGGTGCATAATGGTGTAATGAGAGCGGGAAATAGGGCGGTACGGCAAAGCGTCAGCTTGCCCTTGAACGTGGCAACGAAAGTCCGCGGCTTGGCGAAGGCCCGCAAGCTGAGCGCCAATAAAATGCTGGTGGAACTGATCGAAAACGGCATCGAGGCCGACCAGCGCAAGCAGTTGGAGTTCTTCGACCTCGCCGAGCGCTTCCGAGCGGCTACGGACCCCGATGAGGTCAAACGTCTGGGCGACCAGATGGGCCGCATGGTCTTCGGTGACTGATGCCACAAATCGAGAGCTGGGGCAGCCTGCCGGAGGGAGTGCGTCAGCACTTGATCGACAGAATGCACCAACGGACCATCAGCATCGCGGACCTCAATCGCCTGCGTCGCTGGATCGAATCGAAGCCGGAGGTGCCCGAGGTGCCCGAGGGCGACTGGTATAGGGACTTCGGTGCATTCAAGATCTGTGGCCAGGGGCCGCTCCCGAAAACGTTTCTGCTCCGCGGTCAGGCAGCCAAGGGGGAGGCGGTTTGACCGCATCGCTCTCTTCGTTTCAGATCCGCGGCCGGGTGCTGGCGGACGGACCGTCAAGCGTACGATCATAATTACGAATCCCATGCCCGAACCCCAATATGTCCATGGCTACTCCGCTCGCGAAGCGGAGCGGCTGGCCGATCAGGCCAATGCGCTGAGCGAACTGCTGCACCATGACACGGCGTATCCGCCGGGGAGTCTGGTGCTCGAATGCGGTTGCGGCACGGGAGCGCAGACGGTGCATCTCGCCGCGCGGAGCCCGCAGGCGCGGATCGTTTCGGTGGACATCTCCGCGGAGTCGCTCGCGCAGGCCCGCTCGCGGATTGAGGCGGCCGGGCATCGGAACGTCGAGTTTCGGACGGCGAACTTATTCGATCTCCCGTTCGGCGACGAGCACTTCGATCACGTCTTCGTCTGTTTTGTGTTGGAGCATCTGGCGGAGCCGGCCGCGGCTCTCAAGGCCATTCAGCGCGTGCTGCGCCACGGTGGGACCATCACGGTGGTGGAGGGCGACCACGGATCCTGGTATTGTCATCCGCACACTCCGGAAGCGGCGCGCGCCGTGCAATGCCTGGTGGATCTGCAAGCGCGGATGGGCGGCGACGCTCTGGTGGGCCGACGGCTCTATCCGCTGCTCACCGAGGCAGGTTTCCGCGAGGTGCGGGTGAGCCCGCGGATGGTCTATGTCGACAACAGCCGGCCGGATCTGGTGGAGGGCTTCTCCAGAAACACGTTCACCGCAATGGTGGAAGGCGTCCGCGATCAGGCGCTCTCGCTCGGGCTGATCGATCGACGCGCGTGGGAGAAAGGCATCGCGGATCTATACCGCGCGACGGAGCCCGATGGGACTTTCTGCTACACGTTCTTCAAGGGCGTGGCTGAGCGTTGAGCACCCGCTGAATAGCGCGAGAACTGCAGCCGCGAGAGTGCGTCTCCAGTCATGAAATTGCAACTATCGGTACCTTACGATAGACCTTCAGGAGGAGCGTATGTTCAGACAATTGACGATGATCTCGTGTCTGCTGGGGATCGCCGTTTCGCCGATGCTGGCCGATTTCGGCTATCAGGAAAAGAGCACGGTCACCGGCGGCGTAGCCGCTGGGATGCTGAAGGTGGCGGGGGTCTTCTCAAAGGCCGCTCGCGAACCCATCGAGGCTGCCGTGGCGGTGAAAGGCAACCGCATGGCACACCGCAGCAACCGGCATGGGAGCATCATCGATCTGGACGCGCAAACCATCACCCAAATCGATCTGCAAAGGAAGACATATTCGGTGATGACATTCGACCAGATGAAGGCGATGCTGGAGCGAATGCGGCAGAAGATGAAACAGAATCCCAACGGCAACCAGGTGTCGTTCCAGGTTTCCGCGAACAAGACTGGCAACCGCAAGACGATAGGCGGCATGGGCGCCGCCGAGATCATCCTCAAGATGGAGATGCAAGGCACCGATCAGCAGTCCGGCCAGCAGGGCGGCATGCGGATTACCACCGATCTTTGGGTGGCTCCAGCCGCCGCGGGCTACGCCGAGATCCGCCATTTCCATCGCCGCATGGCCGAGGAACTCGGCTGGACGCCCGGCGGCAACATGTTCATGGCTAACCCGCAGGTGTCGGAGGGCATGGCCGAAGTATACAAGGAGATGAGCAAACTGGATGGCATGCCGGTGTTCGAGACGGTCACGATGAGCGCAGGATCGGCGAGCGGTTCCGGCTCATTGCTCGAAATGACGGTCGAGATGAGCGGTTTCTCCTCGAACCCGGTTGACGCCTCCTTATTTGAAGTACCCGCGGACTTTAAGAAGGTAGAGCCCGACTCGAGGCGCATGCGGTAAGGCACGAATGGGCGAGCCGTGGGGCACGCGCTTCGGCCGGATGACTTTTTTCCCCAGCGGCTGAGCAGCGTTTCCGGCGCTACACACGCTCGACGCGGTCCAGTTCGAGAAACTCCTGGATGCATGGGTGCTGGCACTGGGCCAAGCCATCGACCGGGCCGAAGTAGATGACGCCGCAATCGAACAGGAAAACCACCTGGTCGGCCACTTTGTACATCAGGTCGAGGTCGTGCGTAACCACCACGGACGTGAGTTTGAGCTGCCGCTTCAGGCGTAGCATCATGTTGCCGAGGTGGTCCCCCATGATGGGGTCGACCATGGTGGTGGGCTCGTCGTAGAGGATGCATTGGGGCTGCGCGGCGATGGCGCGCGCGATGGCGACGGCCCGCTTGTAACCGGTGGAGAGATCGGCGGGATAGGCGTCGCGAGCCTCGGCGATGTCCACCATCCCGAGCAGGCCGTTGACCACGTCTTCCTTATTCTGCTCGTCGTAATCCTCGCGCTGTTCGAGCGAGAAGAGGACGTTTTCGGCCACAGTGAGCGAGTCGAACAGGGCGCCGGACTGGAAGACCATGGTGACCTTTTTGCGAATTCGCCGCAGTTCGGGTTCGGCCATATCGGTGATATCTTCGTGGGCCACGATCACGCGTCCCGCATCCGGTTTGAGGAAACCCATGATATGAGAGAGAGTTACGGACTTGCCGACGCCGCTGCGTCCGATAATGGCCACGGTTTCGCCCGCGTTGACGCAAAAGTTGGCATCGGCCAAAACCGGGTTATCGAACGTCTTATAAACGTGGCGGAACTCGATGTAGTGCGGGTGCAGGTCGCTGGTCATGAGTGGCCCATTCCGGTGCGTCGGCGATGCGTAAATCTAGTAACGGGGAGCGGCTCCGTAACGCGGCCCGCGAGGCCGCCAGCCGGTGCGAAACCGCTCCGGCTCACAGGGAAATGATACCATCGGGAATAAGGACTTCCCGAATGCTCCTTTTTGCCTTATACTGAGGGGGAAACATTTTGCGGTGTTTTTGTTTTATTCTGGCGGCGGTGGCTACGGCGGTGGCCGGTTCGCCTTCCGCGGGGGGCACCGCGGAACGTTTGGTCAGCGTGGTGAGCGCCGACCAGCGCACGGGGAGACTGGTGAGAAGCGTGGTGGCGACAACGCGACGCGAGGAACCGGGCCGGGTGGCACGTCCAGCGGATCCAATCGCCGCACCGAGCGCCCAACCGGCGCCGGCGTTATCGGCCGCGGCCATCGCGGAGTTGGTGGAGCGTGCCGCCGCACAGCACTCGCTGCCATCCGCGCTCATTCATTCCGTAATCAAAGTGGAGAGCAATTATAATCCCAGCGCGGTGTCGCCCAAGGGAGCGCTGGGGCTGATGCAATTGATTCCCGCGACGGCGCGGCGGTTCGGCGTATCGGACGTCTTCGACCCGGCCGACAACATCCAGGGTGGCGCCAAGTACCTGCGGTATCTGCTGGACATTTACGGCGGCGATTACCCGCTGGCGTTGGCCGCCTACAACGCGGGGGAAGGCGCAGTGGCGAAGTATGGCACCGTGCCGCCGTATCCGGAGACGCAGAACTATTTGAAATTAGTCGCGCGCCAGTTGCGGGAAGCGATTCCAGCCGTGGTGGAGAAACCGCGGCCGCAGATCGCGGCCGTGGCCGCCCGGCCCGAGGATACGACGCATGTGCAGGCGGTGGTCGGCGAGGATGGCTCGCTGCGTTACGTTTCACAGTAGCGGCAGGTGAGAATGAGACTGTTGGCCGTGCTTTCGGCGATCTGCGGTGCCCTGGGGGCGCAGTCCGGGAGTGCGTTTGCATCGTCCGTAACAGCCGTAAGGCACTGGTCGGTGGGCAACGTGACACGCGTCGCGGTGGAAGTGGCTGGCGACTTCCGCTACCGTTCCGATCGGCTGCACAACCCCGAGCGCATCTACTTCGATGTGACGAACGCGCGGAACGCGCTGGGCGTCCGCTACTATGCCGAAGAGGTCTCCGACCCGGTGGTGAAGCGCATTCGAGTGGCGGAAACCAAGCCGGGCACGACGCGCGTGGTGATCGAACTGGTGGGCGACGTACACGCTACGACCACACAACTGGCCAATCCTGGCCGATTGATGATCGAACTGCGCGCCGCTTCGCTGCCAGCGACTCCCACGAGACTGGTGGTTCCGGAGCCGGAGGTGAAGAAACCGGAGATGCCCAGGTCACCGATCATTATCCGGGCCGGCCCGGTGGTGGCGCCTGGCGCGGCTACTCACGAGCCGCCGAAGACTACAGCAGCACCGGACCAGCCCAATTCGGCGGTTGTGGCGAAGGTGCTGCCGCCGGCAGTCAGCCCTTCTCCCGCGGTGAAAACCGCGACGCCCACGCCGGAACTGCCCAGTGCGCCGGTGCTGGCGAAGCCTACGCCGCCGCCGTCCAGTTTGCCGATACTGGTGAAGGCTGCCACGCCAGCGCCGCCTGCGCCGCCCACTCCGCCGCTGAGTTCGTCGCTACTAGCGAAGGCCCCCGCGCCCGCTTCGAAGGATCCAGCCACGCCTCCGGACGCGGGGCTGGGGCTGGAAGTGGGCAAAGCGGCGCATCGTACCGCCAACGGAGAGACTTCCCTCATACGCGCACTGGGCCTGAAATTGAACCGCGTGGTGATCGACCCCGGGCACGGCGGCCACGACCAGGGTACGGCGAGTGCCAAGGGCCTGCTGGAAAAGGACCTGGTACTGGACATCGCTTTGCGGGCCGGCGCTCTGATCGAGGATCGGCTGCGCGCCGAGGTCATCTACACGCGCTCGACCGACGTCTTCATCCCGCTCGAGAGCCGCACGGCGCTGGCCAACGAAAAGAAGGCCGACCTGTTTATTTCGATCCACGCCAATGCCTCTACGGTTCCTAGCGTGTCCGGAGTGGAGACGTACTACCTCAACTTTACCGAGGCCAAGGACGCGCTGGCGGTGGCCGCGCGCGAAAACGCCAGCTCGCTTGAGACCATTTCCGAACTGCACGACCTGATCCGGCAGATCACGCTGCACGACAAAGCGGAGGAATCGAGGGATCTGGCAGGAAATATCCAGGCTTCCTTGTTCTCGTTGTATGCGCACGGTTCCCCGTCCGAGCAGAATCGTGGCGTGCGGCGCGCCCCGTTCGTGGTGCTGATCGGCGCCACCATGCCGTCCGTGCTAGCCGAAATCGGCTTCCTCACCAACCCGAAAGAGGAAGCCCTGCTGCGCAAACCCGAGTACCGTCAGAAAGTGGCCGAGGCGCTGGTACGCGGCGTGGAACGTTACGCCGCGGGCCTGAGCCACTTTCAGGTAGCCCAGAACAAGTAAGCCCGCATTCGTTTTTGCCAGTTTATGCGCGTTCTCGTATTCCGTCACGTTCCGTTTGAGCATCTTGGCCGCATCGAGGCTGAGTTGGTACGCCGCGGCATTGGTATCGACTACGCCGACCTCTATCGGCCCGGCGCCGCCGCACCCGACCCGGCACGTTACGACGGCCTGATCTTCATGGGCGGAGCCATGTCCGTGAACGACGGCTTGCCGTACCTGGAGCGAGAAGCGCGCTGGATCGCGGAAGCCGTGGAGGCGCGCCGGCCGGTGCTCGGCGTGTGCCTGGGCGCGCAGTTGATCGCCAAAGCGCTTGGCGCGCGCGTGTATCCCAACGCGGTGAAGGAAATCGGCTGGTTCGAAATCGAGCTGACCGCAGAGGGCGCCGCCGATCCTCTATATGCCGGCGCTGGCCCGCGCGAAACCGTGTTGCAATGGCACGGCGAGACGTTCGATTTGCCACAGGGCGCGATCTGGCTGGCTTCCTCGGCAGCCTGCCGCAACCAGGCGTTCCGCGTCGGTTCCAGTGCCTATGCCCTCCAGTTTCACCTGGAAGTTACGCCGGAGATGATCGAAGACTGGTGTGCGCAGGACTTGAATTGCGGGGATCTACGCGAAGTCCGAACGCCGATCGATCCGGCGCATAACTCCATGCGTTTGAGCGCGTTGGCGCAGCAAGTGTTCGGGCGTTGGTGCGATTTGCTGACAGTTCGATCGTCGGGCGGTTAGTGTAGGGCGACCTCCCATCGGCGGGTATTGTGAGTCGGTTACGGTCGGGCGCAAAATGGATAGTCGGAACCGCAACATGCCTTCGCCGATCGGACACTAGATGCAGCCGCGAACCCCTGGTGGGTACGTGCTGGTCGTGGAGGACCCGTTCATTTGCAGGTTCGTCGGCGGCATTCTGAAGCGCGCGGGCCGGCTGGCTTTCGAAGCCGAACACGAACAGGCCGTGCGGATGTTACGGGACGCCGATTGGGTGGTTTCGCTGCTGATCACCAATCAGCCCGCACGGTTTCTCGAATTCGCCGACACAGTTCCCCTGATTTACATTGCCGCGTTTCCTGATCCCGCGTTGGCGAATCGCTTCCGCCATTGCCGGATGTTGTGCAAGCCATTCCTCCCCGCCGAACTGATCGAGTGTGCGGCCGAGTTGGCTCCGCCGGAAAAGCCGAGCTGACTCTCGGCTCACCTGGCTGGACAATCTTCGCCACGGGCCTAAGTGAACGATATTGCGTAGCAGCGTGCGGCTTTCCCATTCCGAGCTCACGTACGTATAGAACCCACGTCCTGTGAGTCCGGTGGGCCAAACGCCCCGATTGCGGCCGATTGCGTGTGATAGGCTCTATACACGCTGGCGGCGAGGACGGGCCAACAAGCCCTGCGCAGCCAAAGAAAGTTGAGGGGATAAACGATGAAGATGCTGATTGCCCTGGCGGCCTTGTCCGCGGGGGGCGCGCTGGGAGCGCTTGCGCAGGAGTCCGGTCCGCCTCCGGTTCTCCAGATAGGGCGTGAGTTGATCAAAGAAGGCAAGTTTAGTCCGCACGAAAAAACCGAGGAAGCGTTCGTGCGGGCTTTCCGCAAATCCAACTTCCCTGGCCATTACCTGGCGCTGTCTCCACTGTCGGGTTCGAACGAGGTATGGTTCACGGCGGCCTTCCCGTCCTTTGAGATGTCGGAGAAGTGGAACGCCGAATCCGATAAGGAACCGTTGAAGAGCGCCCTGGCGGAAGCCGATGCGCAGGACGGCGCGTTGCGCGAGAGAAGCAACTCCCTTTGGGCTGTCTATCGCCCAGAACTCAGCTACCGAGTGGACAAACTGGATGTGGGCAAAATGCGCTTCGTGCGTGTGTTCACTTACCACGTCCGGCTGGGGCACACGGCGGATTTCATGGCGGAGGCCGCTGTGGTGATCGGTGCGTATGAGAAGGCCAACGCCGACAGGACTTTTCTCAGTTATGAAGTGAGGGCGGGCGCGCCGGTGGGAACCTACCTGTTCCTGGAGGCATTGACCACCCTGAAACCGCTGGATCATTCGGACGAACTGAATCAGGCGTTCGCCTCCGCGCTGGGCGCCGAGGGGCTCAAGAAGCTGAATGAGTTCGATGCCACCGCAATCGCATCGGAAGAGGTCAACCTGTTTCAGGTGAGCCCGAAGATGAGCTATGTATCGAAGGCCACCGAAGACGAGGATCCCGCCTTCTGGCGTCCGAAACCGCCGGCGGTGAAGCCCGCAGCCGCAGCCCCGGCCAAGAGCGGAGGGAACTAAAGACAACACGCCATTGCCGTTTGGATGAGCAACCGCTCGCTGACGCTCGCGGCTCCGCTGTGTGTGCGGGGCCGTGGGCCGGAGCGGGTTCGGAATCATCGATGACGCCCGGTTTGAACTTCAGCCGTTTTGCGAGTTTCCGGCGGCCACACAGCGGATTATCGTGGATTCCGAAGTCAACTTCGGCGAAGTTGCATTCCCAATGCGGAGCACCATGAAACAAAAGATCTCGTTTCGGGGCACGGCTTGGGCCGTGCCCCGAAACAAGGCGTCCATCTTCGGAATTCAGGTTTATTAGTATGAAGCCAAGAGTGAGGGATATCTGCGTATGCGTATGTTGATGACGGTTTCGATGGAGACGGCGGCCACTAATGCGGCTGTCCGTGAGGGAAAGCTCATGACCGCGATCCAGCAAATGCTGGCGGAGGTCGAGCCGGAGGCGGCGTATTTCACCAACGATAACGACGGCAATCGATTCGGGATGGTGGTCTTCGACATGAAAGATTCGTCGCAGATGCCCGCCCTGGCGGAGCCGTGGTTCCTGGGTTTCAACGCCAAGGTCACCTTCCGCCCGGCGATGAGCGCGGAAGATCTGGCTGCGGCCGGCCCAGCTCTGGATCGAGCCGCGAAGAAGAAATAGCCCACGTTTAAGGGGGACGCGCGGGGCGCGGCTATAATCGAAGCAGTGGACCTCGAGAAAACGCTATTGCGGAAGGTGGGTGAAGCGATCCATCGCTTTCGCATGATTCGCGATGGCGACCGGGTGGCCGTGGCGCTGTCGGGCGGGAAGGATTCGGCCACACTGCTGGAAGCGCTACTATTGCTCGCGAAGCGCGCGCCCATCGAGTTTTCGGTCTGCGCCTTCACCATTGAACAGGGCAAGTTCCTGCGTCCGATCGAGCCGCTGGGCGAGTACCTGCGCGAGCGCGGCGTCGCGTGGACTTATTTCCGCGACGCGCCGTCACTCAAACTCCTCGCCGATCAGCCCGAGCACGGCTGCGACCTATGCAGCCGCTACCGCCGCCGCGCGGTCTACGAAGTGGCGCGCAGTCTGGGCTCGAACGTGATCGCCTTCGGCCACACCGCCGACGACTTTTGCGAATCGCTGCTGCGCAATACCATGTTTACGGGGAGACTGAGCGCACTGCCACCGGTCACATGGTCGCGGGAACGCGATTTCCGGCTGATTCGCCCGCTGGTGTTCGTCACCGAGGACGTGACGCGCGCTTTCGCCGCATCGCTTGGAGTTCCCGTGGTGCCCTGTGGCTGTTCGCAACGCACGGGCACCGTGCGGCGCTCGCTTCGCGACCTGTTCGCCAGCCTCGAACGGGAATATCCGCATCTGAAGGAAAACATCCTTTCCGCCATGGGCAACATCGATACGGGGCGGCTGCTCGACACGCGGTTCCTCAAGCTGGAAGGCCCCGGCGAGGAAAGCGCGGCCGCCGAGCCGTTTCCCATCGTCACCGAGCTGTAACCCGATATTGACCTGGTTGTTGCAATGGAATTAAGATGGGGTTCTCCTGATCCCCTCTTTTATGAGACTCCTTCCACGCGAAGAGAAGTTTTACGGCCTGTTTCTGAAACAGGCGGACATTATCTCCGAGGCGGCACGCCTACTGCTGGACGGCGTTCGTGCGGGCAACTCCACGCTGGCTGCGTTCGCCATGGAAATCAACGTGCTTGAGCACCGCGGCGACGAGCTGATTCACGAAATCTTCACCCGCCTCAATCAGACCTTCATCACGCCGCTCGATCCGGAAGACATTCACAACATCTCATCCTCGCTCGACAACGTGCTGGACGGCCTCGAAGACACCTCGCACCGGTTGTTGTCGTACCATATCGACCCGATTCCGCCGAGCATGGTCACGCTGGCGGAGATCGTGCGGAACTGCGCGAAGGCGATGCACAGCGCCTTCGAAGCGCTGGAAGCGGGCCGGCCATTGATGGAGCATTGCATCGAGATCAATCGCCTGGAAAACGAGGGCGACCTGATCGGCCGCGGCGCGGTAGCCGATCTGTTTAACAAAGAGAAGGACCCCATCCTGCTCATCAAGCTCAAAGAAGTGTACGACTTCTTCGAAGAGACCATCGACAGTTGCGAGGATGTGGCCGACGTGCTGCAGAACGTCGTGGTCAAGAACAGTTAGTGATGACCGCCATTCACCTGGCCGTCCTGATCATCGTGATCGCGTTGGCGTTCGACTTCATCAACGGATTCCACGACGCCGCCAACTCGATCGCTACCATCGTTGCCACGCGCGTGCTCTCGCCCGGGCAGGCCGTGGTGTGGGCCGCGTTCTTCAACTTCGTGGCCGCATTTCTGTTCGGCACCGCGGTGGCCAAGACGGTGGGCAAGGGGTTCGTGAACATGGACCTGGTGACGCCCTACGTCATCATGGCCGGCCTGGTGGGCGCGATTCTCTGGGATTTGATCACATGGTGGCTGGCGCTGCCCACCAGTTCGTCGCACGCGCTGATCGGCGGTTATGCGGGCGCGGCGGTGGCGCACGCCGGCATCGCGCGCGGCTTCGTCCACAGCTTCGAGGGATTGATCGCCGGCAAGTGGAGCCTGACCATCCTGTTCATTTTTGTCGCGCCTCTGATCGGCATGGTGTCTGCCTATGCGTTGATGGTGGGCGTGTACTGGCTGTTCCGGCACACCACTCCCAGCAAGATGGACTTCTACTTCCGCAAGTTGCAATTGGTTTCGGCGACTTCCTTCAGCCTCTCGCACGGCGCTAACGACGCGCAGAAGACGATGGGTGTCATCGCCGCCGTGCTGGTGGCGAGCGGATTCCAGAAGAAGTTCGACATCCCAGTGTGGGTGATTCTGGCCGCGGGCACCGCTATTGGGCTGGGCACGCTGAGCGGCGGATGGCGGATTGTGCGCACCATGGGCACGCGCCTGACGCGCCTCAAACCGCGCAGCGGATTCTGCGCCGAAACCGGAGCGGCGGGTGCTGTGCTGCTGGCCACCAGCCTGGGACTGCCGGTATCGACGACGCACGCCATCGCCGGGGCCATCGCCGGCGTCGGCAGCATTCAACGGCTGAAGGCCGTGCGCTGGGGCATCGCGACCAATATCATGTGGGCGTGGGTGCTGACGATTCCGATGGCGGCACTGATCGCCTGGCTGGCGTTCTGCCTGCTGCATGCCACCATCGGCGCGTAGAGCGGAATTCCGTTTGGTCCCATCCTCAGCCGGGGATTCGTTCTTGCAGAGACACCAGCCGCTCGACCAGCGTGGCCGCCGCTGCCCGCACCGCTGGACTCAATTCGCTCTTTAATTCCCGAGGCGGGAGAATCGTGATGCCCCAGATCTCCCACTCGGGAAATGGGTCCGCCATGCCAAGGACCTTGAGGCTCTCCATCACGGTTCCAATATCGGTCTGGTGGAAGGAAGGGGCGTAGCTACGGCTGCAAGCCTTGCCCGTAACGATCAATCCCGGCTGCTCACCCGCCACGGCGTCGATGAATAGCAACCTTTCCGCGGCAGGCAGGAGATCGGCGACAGCGAAAAGATCGCCCTCCAACGTGTGGAGCAGGATTCGCTCGTCGCCGCTCCAGGTCTCCCGCAATAATCGCACTACCTCAATGCCGACTCCATCGTCGCCGGCGATGGTATTGCCAATGCCGATCACGGCCAGCCGCTTGCGTTTGGTCATCGCTCAGGCGTAAACCTTGGTTTCGTACACGCACTGGTCCGCGTTGCGGGTAGCGTTGAGAAGCCGCAGCCTCACCTTCCCCATCCCGTTGAGATACCCGGCCAGGTAATTGTAAAAGAGCGTGCAGATATCGCCGCCCAAGGCGATGTTCTTCTTGGCGCACAGATCGCGCAGGAAGCAGGCCTTGACCGTGATCACCAACGTGTCGCCCTGGATCTCCGGCTCCAGCTCCCAGGCAGGCGCGAACTGCTCCCGCGCCAGGGCAACGGTTTGTTCGAAGTCGGCGGGAGGATTGTAGCGGGGCAGTTGACGGGAAAGCATGCGTCCGGCAAAGGTCCCCACGCCGGGCACGCCCGAACTGACCGTGGCGCGCAGCACGGAGGCGAGCGCAAGCAGGCGAACGCCCAAATCGTCGAGGGCCTTCTCGATGGACTCTTCATCCTGCTCGGAGTCGGAGCCGTTCACCGGGGCGCCGGTCAATTTGGAAGCGAGTTCGAGGGCGTAGGGGTCGTGATAGAGATGTACCGACTTGCGCCACCCGTGGTGGGTGATGGCGCCGGCGGGACATATTTGGGAGCAGGCGAGGCAGCCAAAGCATTCCAGGGGTTTCTGCACGTCGGGGGCTGCCCTGTCCGCGTTGAACCGGTAGACGGCCGTCGGGCAGGCATCGACGCACATCTCGCAGGCAACACAAGCCTTTTCGTCGACATCGATGGTGATCATCGCTCTTGTCTCCTGGCGATCGTTCGGGTAACCGCGCCGCTTTGCCGCACGATTACTTTCATCGGCATGCGCCCTGCGATGTGAGTGGCGCAGGAAAGACACGGATCGAAGCACCGCAGCGCAAACTCCAGGCCGTTGAACAGAAGGTTTTCGTCATTTTGAGGCAGGAAGAATTTTCCGGCTTGCATCAGGGAATGATTGATCGCGTCGTAGTTGTTCTGGGTGGCCACAATCAGATTGGCGGTGACGATCCGGCCATCGGCATCGGCGGTGTAGTCGTGGATCAGAATCCCGCGGGGAGCTTCCACCGCACCGACGAACCGGCCCGCCTTGGGTACGCATTCCACACGAATTGGGCCGCCGGAAAGTTCGTCACCGGCGATGGCGGCGATGCGCTCGGCGGCGAACATCAGCTCGATCATGCGCGCCTCGACGAAATCGAACGCTGCTGAGTGGAAGCGGGATTTGGCATGAAATGCGTCCAGCATCGCTTGCGCATGGGGCGCAGGGATGGTGGTGTTGACGTTGAGCCGGGCCAGCGGGCCCACAAAGTACGATTGCTCCGGGTCGCCGCGCAGGCGGACGGTCTTCATGTAGGACCCCTGGGCCACATGCTCGATCATGTGCTCCGCGTACTCGGATGGCTGGAAGCTGGTGACCACTGTGCCGGCCGGATCGGAAACCACGCAATCGCCGTCGAGGAAGGAAAGTGCGCCGTTGCGGGAAAGCGCCATCGCGTGCTGCGGCAAGTTGACGTTGCCGCGAAAATCGTCGAATGCCCGCAGTTTCTCTCCCAGGGCCCCGGCCAGCTCGGCCGCGATGCCAGCGGTCTGCCGCCCCCAGTCGGCGATGTTTGCAAGTTCCTGTGTGGACGGCCGCGCCGACATCCCGCCCGGCACACATGCCACCGGGTGAATTCCGCGGCCTCCCACGATTTCCACGATCCGCTGGCCGATACTCCGCACGTGAAGCATTTTCTTAGCCAGCTCCGGGTTGATCCGCAGGAGGTTGAAGACGTTGCGCTCGAGCGGCGGCGCGCCGACTCCCAACATCAGGTCCGGGCCGGAAAGGACGAACAGACTGAGTGCGTGCGAATGCACGATGCTGCCCAGTTTCAAGAGCTCGCGCAGGAGTTTGGCCTGCTGTGGGATCTCCACCTGCAAGCCGTTTTCGATCGCGATCACCGACACCAGGTGGTGCGCCACCGGGCACACGCCACAGATTCGGGCGGTAATCAGCGGCATTTTGAAAAGCTCCATTCCTTGCAGAAGCTTTTCGAAACCGCGCATTTCCAGAACCTCGAGGTGTGCGGCCTTTACCTGGCCGCCGTCGTCCAGATCCAGTAGGATCTTTGCATGGCCCTCGATCCGTGTGACCGGGTCTACTACGACTGTGTGTGCCATTGGTCCTCGATTTCTCCTCTCATGCAACTGGTTTCGCGAGACTCGCCCACTCCCGCAATTCGACCGTGGGCTTCTTGTACATTACGGGCGAAGCCATGGCATAGGAGTAGTAGGTCTTGGCGTCCCGCTCCATGTAAGATCTCACTTCATTCGGATCGATCCCACAGAGAGTAGCCATGTACTGGGCGATCGAGTGGCGGATATCCAGGCGTGCCTCGGTGATGACATCGGGCCGAGGGCCGTTGCAGCCCGTGCAGACGACACCCGTTTTGGGACAGGGGGATAGGCATCGGTTCAGGGTTACCGAACCCAGGCAGATGACGCCCTGGCTCAAGAAGCAGGTCTTGTCGTCTTCCGCCGTCACGGCGCCCTTGCGGAGGGCGGCACCGGGATTTTTCGTCATCTTGCGGTTGCAACCGGCACACACGCTTTGGCCGGTCAGAACCGGGCTGTCGCTGCTGAGCAGCCGCTTCAGCGCGGCCGCAATGAAGTAGGGCGACGGAGGGCAACCAGGCAGATAGAAATCCACCGGGACAACTTCATCGATAGGGACGACGCTCGCCTCAAGCGTGGGCACGTCCGGGCCAGGGCGCTCCTGGCCCGCGTTGGTAGGCCCGGAATTGTAGACTGTCGCGAGGATCTCCTCGCGGCTATACAGCCAGCCGATGCCCGATGGGCCGCTGAACACCGCACAACTGCCGAACGCCACCAGGGTCTTCACACTGGCGCGCATTTTCTGCAGAGCTTTGCGGTCGTGCTCGCTTCGAACGGCGCCCTCCACGAGGCCGATGTCCGCTTCGGGGTAGCCCTTCTCGTCCATGAGAACCGGCGCGCGCACGAACTCGACGTCTTCCACCACGTTCAGCAGTTTTTCGTGCAGATCCACCACGGCGACATGGCAGCCGGAACAGCCGGACAGCCACTCTGTTGCGATCCTGGCTTTCACTGTTTTTCCTCCCAGATCATTTCCTTGATGCAGGCTTCTGGGCCGGCCTGAATAACTTCCAGCTTGACCGAGGAACCGGGCATCACTTTCTCCATCGCACCGGCGAAGATACCGTGGGCCATGTGACAAAGAGACTGCCTCTGTTCGCGAGCGTAGATAAACAGCGTGCTGCGCACCATGCAGGTGCGAAAAATGATTCGCATCTTCTTGGCCGCCCCGTCTTGCTCGATGAGTGCCGCCCGCTCGCCCAGAAACTCCTCGCCCTCCCAGATGATGCCGCGGCTGGCCAGGGCCTTGGCCACAATCTTGAGCGCCTGCACGGGATCGGACGTAGTCTCACTATCCCCGAGCGCCTCTTGTGCCAGTCGCTTTCCCGCGAGGAAGCATATCGAGTGAGTGCCCTGTCCGATGTTGCTCTCGGCGCCGTGAGCCAAGGCTCCGCAAAAGTACGCGACCTTTTGAAATGTTTCCAGATGAGCGTTCATTGGTGAATTCAGCCCTTCCACTCCGAAATCGACTAGACCGATTATAAGGAAATAGGCGTCTGATAGAAGCCTCCACGACCAGCAAAGCCACCCATAACCTTGGTAGATGGAGCTCCACGAGCGTAATTGAAGGCATAGTACCGGTTCAGATCGGAGACTGGTACAGGGTTAGCTCGCGGAGTATTGCCTTCGGGCGCTTGCAGAGCCTATCGTTGAAGCTTCGGATGCTGCGTAGCATTAAGTCCGTCCAAAGCCATTCGCGCCGGAGTTGTCCGCATGACACCAGTAACCACGACGAAATCCCCGTTTGAAGATTTGCTGGCGGCGTTGATCCGGGAGTCAGGCGCGCTGACGGTGCTGCTGGTCACTAGGCAGGGCACCGTATTCTCGCAAGGCGGCGACACCTCGTACATGAATACAACGGCGATGGCGGCGCTGGTCGCCGGTATGTTTAGCGCCACACGCGAGGTGGCGCGGATGGTGGGCGAGGATCAATTCTCGATCCTCCTGCAACAGGGCGAGCGCCGGCACATCCACATCTCGTTAGTGGCCGGTGAAATCATGATGATCGTGGTTTTCGAGGACCAGGCCCGTACCGGAATGGTGCGGCATGCGTGCAGGAGAGCGGCCGAACAGATGGCCGTGGTGCTGCCGCAGGCCCGCGAGCGCGAAACAATGGAAAAGGACATCTCGCTGCCGGCGTTTCGCGAATACGCGCTGAATCTGATCGACCGGATTTTCCAGACGTAGCGGAGATCATGCGCGATGCCCTACGTCGGATTTCATAATAAGGAAATCAGCTTCAAGATCGTCTATTACGGTCCGGGAATGAGCGGCAAAACGACCAACCTGGTCCACATCCACAAGACGCTGGTGCCGGCGCGGCGCGGCGATCTGGTGACGTTAGACACGGCCCAGGAACGAACGCTGTTTTTCGATTTCTTTCCAGTGGAACTCGGGCGAGTGGAGGGCTACGCGGTGCGATTCAATATGTACACAGTGCCCGGACAGCTTTACTACGAAGCCAGCCGCCGACTGGTTCTGGATGGGGCGGATGGCGTGGTGTTCGTGGCCGACTCGCAACATCAGAAAATCGAGGAGAATTGCGAGAGCTTTCTATCGATGCAGAAGAATCTCCGCTCTTACGATATGGATTTGCAGTCGTTCCCGTTGGTGCTTCAATACAACAAGAGGGATTGCGAGAATCCGATTCCTCTCGGCGTGCTGGAGCGGCAACTCGGGCTCAACGGCGTTCCCGTCTACGAATCCGTCGCCGTAAAGGGTGACGGCGTATTCGAGACCGTCAAGAAGGTAACGCAGTTAGTAGTCGAACAATTCCAGATATGACGTTACGGTTCTGGAAAGCCGGAGACTCCATGGGTTTACGAGGCAGCTTGGACGATATGGGAATCGCCGATCTAATCCAAGTCGTAAGTCAGTCCCGTAAGACGGGCGCCTTAGTGCTGAGCAGCGACGGACTCGATGCGCGGCTGTATTACCGGAAGGGCAACCTGGTGGATGCACGGTCCGGCGAAAATCGCGGCATGGATGTATTGGTGCGGATTATCGACTGGACCGGGGGCGAATTCGAGTTCAAACCCGGCGTGGAAACCGACACGTCGAGCCTCGACATGGACGTGCATCGCGCCGTGATGACTGCCGCTAAGCTCAGGGACGAGCGGAAGATGGAAGAAGCGCAGCGCATGCGCGAAGAGAACGAACGCGCGGCGCAGGCTTGCGACCCGGCCATGGTGGAACAGTTGCGGCAATTGATCTCGATGGCGGAGTTCGTGCGGCACGTCAGCGTACTCGACGCGGAGGGCCGGCTGGTTGGTGAAGCGTTCGGCAGCGGCACGGCGCCGGATGGCTTACGGAACCTCTCGCTGAACCTTCATTCATTCGCGAAGCAATACCCGCGCGCCGAGATGAAGCGCGTGGTGATCGAGGACGAGGCGGGGACCGTTGCCTTGGCAAGGATGCCTGAAGACCGATCGCTGGTCCTGGTAGCGGACCGTGCGGCGTCCCTGGGAGTTGTGTGCGTGACTTTGGGAAAGCTGCTGGCGTCTCTGACCTCCCGATGAGGTTCGACGGCGGCTCAGCGGACCGACGCCGGCGGAACTGGCGAAGATTAAGAGGAGAAGAGTATGGCAAGTGTGAAAGAGCAATTAGTCGACCTGGCAAAAGTTGAAGGCATTATGTCCGCGGTGGTAGTAAGCCGCGACGGCTTTGTCATCGAGGGAGTAAGTTCCAACGGCAACATAGACAACGAAGCGGTTGGCGCAATCATTTCTGCGGGCATCGGCTCTTCGGCGGTGATGGGCAACGAACTGAAGGTCGGCACAATGTCGCAGCTGATGGTCGAATGCGAACGCGGCGTCATCGTAGTGAACTTCCTCGGCGAAGATGCCGTGCTGGCGACCGTTGCCGATCTGCGGGCTAACCTGGGGAACGTCCGTTACCAGGTGAAGAAACGGGCCACGGCCATCCTGGCTGCTCTGTAACGATGTCGAAGCTGGCGCGCGAGGCCTTGCGCGAACCGCCGCGCCGGAGTACTTTGACATGATGGAAGTCCCTCCGGGAGTGGCAGCCGTGACGAGAGGGCCCGAGTTTGTGCGCGAGGAGTCGGGTCGCCTTCCTCCGCCTCGCGCGACGTTGCTTTCTCGGATCTGAAATCGAGTGGACGGAGTGTCGAAGGACGCTGCGCCATGGTTCGTGAGCGCCTTATTGCAATCACAATGGCCACAGGATTCGCGGTTTTTCTTCCAGCAGCGATGCTGCCGCCGGCAGAGCAGACGCATTCCAGCGTGAAGATTTGGGTGAGTGGAGCCCGGTAGGGCTATCGATATGGCGGGAATCAGAGTTGCGCCGGAGCTGCTGCAAATCCGAAGCGCGAAAGGCGCGGGCGGGTTTGTGGCTAGTCTGTTTGCCATGAAGGGTTCCGGGCAATACTCGACGGTCGCAGCGATTCGGCCCGAGGTTCGCGCCGTTTCCGACTCCTCCGCCGGGAGGAGCTCCGGTTGCCGGCTGCCTATGAGTTTGGCGTTCGAGCAGTACGGCCCGGCCGCTCGAAGCCCGCAAAAGCTCTGCGCCGCGCAGCGGAAGGCGCCGATCGCTGCTGCGGCGGAACTCGGTCCACCAGAGTTGCCGCTCGATCTAGCGGCGATGAACAGGATCGAATCGGCCGGCGGCCCGGCCAGCGGCCCCGCAGCGGCCCCCTCGACAGGCGCAAGAACCGCCGCTTCCTGCCGAAAACAGCTGGCCCGTTCCGGATGCCAGAGCTTGCCGGCTCTGCCCGAGTTCCAGTTGCGCACTGCCGGCGTTCGATTGACCACGGGGTTCGTGGCGAGAAAATCGCCGAGCGTCGAGTTGCGTGCGGATCCCGCCGCTGGCGCGGCAAAGTGCATCTTCCCGTGCGACGATCCGTTGCCCTTCAGGAGGGAGCCTGCGATCACTCGTCCCGGACCAAGCGCCCGGAGCAGATTGCGGGTGGTGACGGCGCTCGACAGGCCGAAGGGGCCGAACGTGGCTGCAAGCCTGAGCAAGCTGCGCACGGAAGATCAGCCGGCGCTCCGGAAACTGACGCCGATCGTAAACAGTCTGCGCGCCTGGGGCGACCCGCGACCCCAAGATTTCCCATGCTGCGCGGCGCTGCTGCCGGAGCCGTGCGATTTCCAGCGCCGGGCGAAAGAAGGCGGTTTAACCGCTATCGGAGAGCAAGCGAGGTCTTGGAACGTTTGAATGAGGAGCCGGGAGAACGACAGCGATGACCGATGACGACGGAGTTCGCCTTCCGGGGAGCGCCGACGAGTTCACCTCGCAGCTTCTGGCAAAGGCGGCTATCCTTCACCTGAACGGCGAGCCTGAAAACGCGTTGCGAGAGTTGCAGCCACGCCTCGAAAGCGACACCTGCGACTTCAGGATCCTCACTGCGGCTGGCCGCATCCAGTTCGAGTTAAAGGATTTCGAAGCCGCCGCCCAGTCTTACCGCGCGGCCACGAAGCTTCGGCCCGATCACGCAGCCACCCGTTTCGAACTGGCGCGATGCCTGGAGCGGCTAAAACGCTGGGCCGAAGCGGCCAGCGGATTCCAAGTAACCCTCCAGTTGGATCCTTCGAATGCTGGGGCCAACCTGGGCTACGGTATCGCTCTTTTGCACCTGGACCGGGCGGGCGAGGCCTTGGCGATATTCGACCAATGCCTCAGCCAGCAGCCCGGGCAGCCCGCCGCATTACTCGGGAAGTCGGTCGCGCTGCAATCCCTGGGCTGTGCCTCAGCCGCCCGGAGTATGCTGCAAAAGCTCATCGCGGAGAAGCCGGAACTGGGGGCCTCGTTGGCCGCCTTGATGGGCGCCGATCAGCCGGCCGATACGGTTGACAGCGAGCCGGACAAGGTTCGCAAGATAGCTGTTCGGCAACCCGAACTGCCGGCAGTACTGGAGGGAATGGCCTCGGCCGATTTTGCCGGCGGCGACTATGAGAGCGCAGCCCAACATTGCCAGGCCCTGGTCCGGCTCGAACCCGATAACGTGGCGGCATGGTTCAATCTTGGCGTGGCGCAACGGCGAAACCATCGTTTGGATGAGGCCGTGGCGGCGTATGGAGAAGCCATGCGCCTGAACCCCGAGCTGGCCGAGGTGCACCTGAATCTCGGCATGCTGGCGTTCGCGGAGGGCGATTACGAGCAGGCGATCGAGCGTTGCGCACGCGCGCTGGAACTTTCACCACGCCTGGAGGCCGCGCTCTGGAACCTTGGCCTGCTGCGGGAACAACAGGGGGACCTCGAGGCTGCGGCCGGCCTTTACGCAAGGCTGACGGGGGCGAATCCCGAGTGCGTGGAAGCGTGGTTCCGCCTGGGCTACATGAAACTCTTGTCCGGCGACCCGCGCGGCGCCGCGAACGCCTTCGAAGTTTGCTTGCAGAAACGCAGCCCATGGATCGAAGCGAGCTCCAACGCAGGCGTCGCTTATTGGAGACTGGGCGACATGGCGAGGGCCGCGCAGGCGTTCGAGACCGTCCTGAGAATCCAGCCAAGATCCGTGGAAGCGTTGCACGGGCTCGGTGCAGTGGCGATGGAGACCGGCGATCTGGATAAGGCACTGCGACTGTACAGGAAAGTGTGCGATTTGGGAGAGCGTTCGCCAGAGGTCCTCTACAATCGCGCGTGGCTGGAACAACGTACTGGCCAAGTCGAAACGGCAGTGCAGTTGTACCGCCAAGTCTTGGCGATGAAGCCCGACTTCGCGGAGGCACTGATCAACCTCGGCCAAATCCGGCAATCGGAAGGAGACGAGCGGCAGGCGCTCGAGTACTTCCAAAAGGCCCTCGATCTGAAGCCGGAACTGGCTCGGGCCTACTTCGAGCCGGCATCCGCTTGAGCGGGTCTCTCAAGCTCTCAGGGAAGAGCGGCCGGTTCCAGTTACCAAGAAGCACTTTGTACGCGGGCGCTACACTTGAGGGGAGATGCCGCGCCAGATCAACGTTGCCAATGGTTTGACTCTACTGCGCTTGCTGCTGGCGCCGCCAATCGTGGTTGCGATGTGGACCGGACGGCACCCTCTGGCGCTGGCTTTGTTCGCGCTTGCCGCCGCGACCGATCTGTTTGACGGAGCGGCCGCGCGCCGCTTCGGGCTGGAGACTCCGTTGGGCGCGTACCTGGACCCGATCGCCGACAAATGCCTGTTGGGCGCCATGTTCCTGGCCATGGCTGGCGCGCGGATGGTTCCGTGGTGGTTCGTCGCGATCGTTCTGGGACGCGACGTCTACCTCCTGCTGGCGGCGGCCATCCTCCTCCGTTTCAGCAGCCGCCGCAGGTTCCCACCCAGCGTTTGGGGAAAAGCTTCCACCTTCGTGCAGATTGTGGCCGCCATTACTGCCCTCGCCGCCGGCATGTGGGGCCATGGGAATCCGTGGATTCCGGCTGCGGCGCTGCTTCGGATTTCGGCCGCGTTTACAATCTGGAGCGGCGTCGAATACACCTGGCGGGGCATCGCCATCGCGCGCGCGCATTGACGCCTGGAGTAGCCGGGAGTAGTCTAGAAATAGAACGGGTTTCGCCGATGACTCGCTACTTGCCAGCGCGCCATTATCTATGGTTCGCGATTGCCGCGCTTCTGCTGGCCGGCCTCTCGCTGTGGTGGGCCGTGGCGTGGGATCCTCGGTTCCTGGCCGGCATCGTGGTGGCCTTTCTGCCTGCCGCGCTGTTCGCCCTGACGGCGAGTCTGCTTCTGGTGCTGGCATTCCGGCCGCCGATTGAAATCCACGAGGGCTATCTGGCGATCGGCCGACGCGTGATTCCCTGGATGGATATACGCCGTCTGGACCGGACCGGGTGGATTTCGCCGCTGGTGGTACGCATCACTCTGTTCGACGACTCGCGCCACGTGTTGCTGTTCACAGGCGATCTGGATACCTGCAATGCCCTGCTACGCCATTTGCGCCGTTCGTCCCGCGACGCGTTGATCGATGGCGTTCCGTACCGGCAGTATTGGGGCGAGGTCCTGGCGCCGGTGATCGAATCGGCCCAGGCGTTGCCGCCGCGTTATCGCATCCTGCGGGCCGAGGACGAAGCCGAGGTCGAACGCCTCTATCAGCGTCTGAAAGCCGTCGGCAATCTGGACCAGAAGAATTCCACCGATGAGCAGTAGTCGATGAGCCGCCGCCGCGGCATTGCGTTGCAGTTCGCGGTGGCGTTGCTTCTGCTGGCGCTCGCGGCCTATTTCACGCGCACATTATGGCTTGGCGCGCTGGGCCGCGCGTTGGTGGAGGATGACCGGCCGGCCAAAGCCGACGCGGTGGTCGTACTGGGCGGCGACACATGGGGCACTCGGATCGAAACGGCCGCCCGGTTGGTGCGCGCGGGCTACGCTCCGTTGGTACTGATCAGCGGCGCACCCGCGGCATACGGAGTGAGCGAATCGGATCTGGCCGTTCCGTTTATCGTCCACGAGGGTTACCCCGCGGATTGGTTCGTCGCTCTGCACAATCGCGCTACGTCCACTCGCGAGGAGTGCTTTCTGCTGCTGCCCGAATTGCGGCGGCGCCAAGTGCGCAGCCTGATTCTGGTTACCAGCGAGTATCACACCGCTCGCGCCGCACGGATCTTTCGCGACGTCGAGCGCACGCTCGGTTTCCGCCTGGAGATGCGCGTGGTGCCCGCGCCGGACCCAAATTTTCACGCCGTCTCCTGGTGGCGGAATCGCGAAGGCCGCAAAACCGCGCTGGCCGAATGGATGAAAACAATCGCCAACGCGCTTGGGATGTAAGCGAACTGTAATCAATTCCTTGCAGCGGTTATTGTGTCTCCTCTGACGTCGCCTTGGCAACCCTGCCACTCGCTCGGGCATCTAATCCAGATGGGAACTGACCCGCGCACCAAAGACTATCTTCTGCTGAGCGATTTCGACCAGACCCTGAGCTTCAACGACTCGGGGATCGCGCTCAGCGAACTAATCGGCGTAACGGGGTTCCACGAAAGAATCCAAGGGCTGTCGAACATCCATCTCGTGCAACAGGGCGGCGAACTCGCCTACCTGTTGCTTCACGATCCGGAGTACCGCCGGGTGCGTCGCGAGCACCTAGTGGAAGTCGGCAAACGCATTCGTCTAAAACAGAACATCCGCCTCTTGTTTGAATTGCTGCAGGATATCGAAGGGCACCGGTTTTCCTTTTACGTGGTTTCGGCCGCGCCGGAAGAGGTGATCCAATCCGCGCTGGAGGGCATCATTCCGGCCGACCAGATTCACGGCACGCGTTTCCACTACGACGCGGAGACCGGCGAGATTCAATCCATCGAGAGCGTGCCCGCCGGGTATGGAAAAGTGGCCGTGCTCGAGCGCTTGCGTGAGAAGATGAACATCGGCCGGGACCGCGTGGTCTATGTCGGCGACGGCATTTCCGACGTCCATGTCATGTTGCATGTGGGCCGCCTAGACGGCCTTACCATTGCGGTGTCGGAGAACAAGTATCTCACGCAGATCGCGCGCCGGACCATTCTGAGCGATAACGCCATCAGCTTGCTGGTGCCCATCCTGGAGGATATCGTCGGCTGGGACGGCGCACGCATCCACGCGTTCCTCGAAAGCCACGGGTTCGTGCTGCGGGAATGGGAGAAGGTGCGAACCGATCTGCTCACCATCAGCAACGCCACACCACCGACAACGACGATTTCCGCGGGTGCCTAATTGCGCCGCGGCGGTGGGACAGACGATCGGTTCTTGTCGCCTGTTTCGCCAGCGGCGGCCGCACGCCGGCAGGGCGGAAAGCCACCGGCGTGCCATTTTTCAAGCTGGAGAGTTACAATTCCAACGGCCGACGCCAATCGCTCAAGACTTTCCGGAGCGTCGCTGACGCTGTGTTATATGTAGCTGTTCCGAGGTGAAGTCGTGAAAACGTTTGGCTGGATCACGCTGATGGCGTGCGTGTTTGGAACCGCCGCTTCCGCCCAAAAGCCGGAGCAGTCGGAAGGCTCGTTCTTCAACGTGCGGGCGTTCGGTGCGCTGGGCGATGGCGCGACGCTCGATACGGCCGCGATCGAAAAGGCGATAACAGCGGCCAATGCGGCAGGCGGCGGCACGGTTGTCCTTCCCCCGGGCACTTATGTCAGCGGGACATTGGAACTGTTGAGCAACGTTACGCTCGATCTTCAGGCCGGAGCCGTGCTCCAGGCCAGTCCGGACCTGGAGGACTACGGCAGCACCGCGGCATACGGCTTCGGCCGGAAATACGGCATCGACAGTTCGGGAGAAGGGTTCCGCGTCGGGCTGATCGTGGCACGGCAGGCAACGAATGTCTCCATTGTCGGCCGCGGCACCATCGATGGCAACGGCGATTCGTTCTTCGATCTGAAATCGATCCACAACGGCGCCGATTTCGACCCCCAGTTCACCAGGCAAGGCGCGGATTACGACTCCCCCAAGTACGGCCTGGAGTTCGGACCCGTCGAGGTCGGCCCCAACGGGCGGCCGGGAACCATGATCATATTTTCCGATTGCCGGAACATCCTGGTCCGCGACGTGACGCTGAGCAACGCGCCGAATTGGACGATGCATTTACAGGGGTCCGAAGGGGCTGTCATCTCCGGCATTCATATCGTCAACGATGTGCGGATTCCGAATAACGACGGAATCGACTGCATGCGATGCAAGCGCGTGCAAATCTCGGACTGCGATATCCGCGCGGGCGACGACGATTTCGCGATCGTCTCCAGCGAGGATGTCCATGTGAATAACTGCTCGTTAGTGTCTCTCTCTGCCGCGGTCCGGCTGGAGGATACGCGTTACGCGACATTCAGCAATTTGTCGATCCACGCCAACCGGGGGCTCGGCGTGTTCAGCGTCGGCGAGGAGCACACGGCGCATGTGCTGTTTTCGAATATTACGATGGAGACGAACCTGATCACCGGGCACTGGTGGGGGAAGGCGGAACCGATTTATATCGCGGCTCAGCAAGGCAATGGAAAAGCGGAGATCCGGGATATACACTTCACGAACATGACCATCGAGGCGGAGGCCGGAATGGTGATGTTCGGAAATCCCGACGCCATCGTGCGGGACATCTACCTGGAGCAAATCTGCATGCACGTGCGCGCGCCGCTGCCGCGCATAGCGCAGTCCGTCGGCGGCAACTTCGATCTGCGCTGGACCGCCCTCGGCTTGAGCAAGGCAATCTTCCAGCATGACATCCCAGCGCTATATCTGCGCTATCTGGACGGACTTCACGTTCGGGACTTCGATTTGACCTGGGGCGACAACTTGCCCGCTTATTTCCTGATCGCTGTGCAAGCCGAAGACTCGAAAAACCTGGACTACGGCGATCTTAATCCAACGTCGCATCCGGGCACGGCTTCGAAGCCGGTAGCGGTGCACTAATCGGCGCGCCTGACGCACATCTCTCACAGCCGCTCGACCGCGGGGAGTTGCCCAGTCTTGCCAGCAGCGTGGCGATTCAACGCGATGTTCCGCTCGTTAACCGCCTGGAGCGTGCGTCAAGAAATGTCGAGATGACTCGACACAGCAGGCTTGACAGCCCGCGCCACGCCGGCAGGCTGAATGGTGAGCAATGCGGATTAAAAAACTCCCTGGCGGCTCAGCTATTGGGTGACGTAAACGGTTGGGCCGTTGCTGGCCACGCCGCCGACGGTGATCACCACCGGGTATGCGCCGGCGCTCAGGCCTGCCGGCACGATGATGTTAGCTTGATCCAGCCCCACATAGCCCGGTGCCAGGCCGAGGAACTGGTACTTTGACGCCGAGGTCCAACCGCCGACGGTTGCGCTCCATGGCAGCAACGTGGGAGATAACTGTGTGAGAGACGCGGCCACGCCATCGGCAGGCGTGTTCGAAACGGAGCCGATGCCGGTCAGGTACACCTGGAGATAATCGCCGGCCTTGGCGGGATTCGACTGACCATTGACGGAACTGTCCTGGTTCAGCACGGCGGCTTGGCCAGCGGCATTCTCGAAAATGTACGGCGCGGCCTGAGCCACGTTGAACTCGACCGGCCCGCTGGAGCCGCAAGTATCGTTCACGATGGCCACCGCCGTCCCGGTTCCGGCTTCAAACGGTATTTGGATGTTGACCTGGCCCCAGCCAGCGTAGAACATCGGCGCGTTCACCCCGTTGACGGAAACCGTGACGCCGGAGAGCGATGTAGTCAGCGGGAAGCCGCTAAAAACTTGCGCAAAAGGCGCCAGGCCGCTGCCGAAGATGGCGACGAGCGATCCCGCCGCCACCGGCCCAGTCGAAAAACTGGCGTCGTTCACTATGCCGCCGGGAAAAACGTCGGGGATGCCGCCACCCACGCCAAGCTGGGCCACGAACGCGTCCGGGGCGACGCCCGGATACGATGGAGTGGCGGACCCGCTGGTGGTGGGGAAGTTGGTCGATGTGGTGACGCCGGCAACCACCAGCCCGGCCGCGCAGTTCAGCGCCACGCCGGTGCCGAAATCGCCATTATTGGTGGCTCCGGTGGGAAGGGTCGCCGTGTCACTACCGCCGAGATAGCTAGAAAACAGCAGGCCGGAGCCCGACGGATTCAGGCCGGCGACGAAGGCGTTAGTGGTGCCCTGGTTTGATCTTTGGAACGCGTCGCCGGTGATGGGGAAATTGGTGGAACTGGTGCCGCCGGTGATATACGAATTGCCCGTCGAATCGATGGCAATGGACCCACCGAAATCGGTGCCGCTGCCTCCCAGATAGGTCGAGTAGAGCAGCGTCTTACCACTGCCGTCCAGCCGCGTGACGAAGGCGTCACTGTTGCCACCGCCGTAGGTGGATTGATATGCGCCGGGCGTCACCGGAAAATTGGTGGATGACGTGTCGCCGGTCACATACACAACGCCGCTCGAATCCACCGCGATCCCGTTACCCTCGTCGTTTCCGTTTCCACCAAGATACGTCGAGTAGATCAGCGCAACGCCGCTGCTGGTCGCGCTGACCGCACCAAGCTTGGCGACAAATGCGTTTTGGGTTCCTTTGAGCGCGGATTGATAAGGCCCGAATACCGGAAAATTCGTGGAGGTGGTGGACCCGGTGACGAACGCGTCGCCCGCGGCATCCGCAGTGATCGCATTTCCGAAATCGGTGCCTGTGCCCCCGAGGTAGGTTGAGTAAACTCCAGCGCCGGCCGAAGTGAATTCCACTACGAAGGCATTACTGGACTTCCCATGCAGGCCGGTCTGTGCCGCGCCGGCGCTGACCAGCAGATCTGTCGAATTCGTGGTGCCCACCAAGTAGACGTTGTCGGCCGAATCGAGCGCGATCCCGCTGAACAGATCGGTGCCCGATCCACCATAATAGTGGGAAAAATATAAGCTCTGGGAACTGTTCAGCTTCATGACAAAAGCGTCGAGGCTGTAACCGGGATAATAATTTAGGTAAGACGTATCGGCATAAAGATACGCGGAGTCGGTCTCGCCAGCCACGTAAATGTACCCTTGCGAATCCACCGCGATAGCGTTGCACACGGCATCGCCGGGCGATGCGCCAATATAGGTGTAAGCCACCGTGGTGCCGGCAGAGTTGAGCTTGGCGACGAAACAACCGTAATAACCAGATGAGGCAAGCACCGATCCCGTCGTGTAACTGTTGCCGGATGGATCGAGAGCCACGCCCGAGGCTTGCGTGTTGAGGGCGCCGGTAGACAGTACGTAGCTGGCCCAGGTGAGCGCTGGATCGATAACGAGCGCTGCGGAGCGGTCATACGAGCCGAGCGCGAAGCGCACCTCGCGCCCGCGCACCTGGTAGCTCGCGGCAACCTGGCGGCGCTGGCCGTCGTAATCCTGGTAGACGATGGGACGATGCTGGCGCAATTCCCCGCCCTGGGTGGCGATCACCAGGTCACCCGCGTCATCCACCCGCAGCGCCTGGGCGCCTTCCACGTGAAGGCGGATGCGGCGCGGGTCGGCGCCACGCGCCAGTACGAGGTCATATTCCAGGCGGCCATCGTTGACGTAATACAACACGTCGATACCCGGGTACATTTGCGAGTAGCGAACGCGCGAGTAAGTGGGGATATTCTTAAGCCAGCGCGAGGGCTGATTACCTTCCAGATAATTGACCACGCCGGGCAGCGCTTCCTCGCCCTGGCCATGTACGCCGCGGCGGGCGGAATCGAAGACCACGGCCACACGGGCCTGGCGCGAAATCCACTCGGCGCGTCCGGGGCCGAGCGTCAACGCGGCGCCAGAGGTGCGGGCGATGAATTCCGACCGTCCGGGATCCTGACCTCGGTTCGGTTCAAAGGCGACCGGCAGGCGGGCGGCCGACGCCAGGGCGGCAGTAAGGAGCAGCAACAACGCGCATCTCATAGGGTTAACTCGATTTCCCCTCTACTATACATATCCTTGTGGGGCACGGAAGGTTTCGAAAATTGTTGTCTGCAAGGGCTTGTCGAGGAATAATCGGTTCCATCGCCGGCTACCGACTGCCTGACGGTCGCGGCTCGGACTCGCCGGCGGGCCAGGTGTGCGCCATTTTGTCCCCAGTTGGTGCGTTACAAGATGCGTAAGAGGATCTAGAATGAAACCAGCACTCAAAACACCGCAAGGAGGAGAACATGCATAAATCACTTCACGCTATGGCAATAGCCGCTTTGGCCCTGGCACTGCCACTGGCGGCTTCGGCGCAGACCAACCTGAACCTGGACACCGGCGCCACGGGAACCTCGGGCGGAGACATCGCTTTTGGCGCGAGCGGCATCGCACCGGTAGGCGCGGCGACACTATTCAGCCTCGGCCCTGAGGGCAACGCCGCCTTCAGCACCTTTACCGAATCCCTCCTTGCGGAGTTCGCCGCGGAGTATTCGGCGACCCCGATCGGCAGCAGCAGCCTAGTGGTCAACGAGCTTTTCGCCGTGCACACCAACGGCGGAAACTACGCCAAGCTCCTGGTGACGGCCGTCAGCAGCGGATCGATCACCATGACGTACGTCACTTACAACACCAGCGGGGCGCAGATCCAGGGAGCCAATGCGACCTTGGGCGGGCAAAGCGGACCTGGCGTGCCGTCGATTGCCTCGGTGCTAAACAACTACAGCTCGATTGTGCCCAACGCGCCCAACTACGGCATCGCGCCGGGAACGCTGATCGTGATCTATGGCTCGAATCTGGCGGCGGCGGGGGGCCCACAAACGTTGCAGGACCCCAGTAAGGCTCTGCCGCTCACGCTTTCCGGATCCAGCGTCTCGGTCACGGTGAACGGCACAACCGTGCAGCCAGCGTTTTACTACGCGTTCCCCGGCCAGATCGCCGTGGTGCTTCCGTCCAGCACGCCAGTAGGAACGGGCACGATTACCGTGTCCTATGGTGGGCAGACCAGCGCGCCGGCGCCCATCAAGGTGGTGGCGAGCGCGTTTGGATTCGATTACTATGGCGGCGCACTGGCCGCGGTAACCGACAACGGCGACGGACACCTAATTACCACCAGCGACTCGGCAAAGCCGGGCGAAGTCATCGTGTTCTGGGGCGCGGGTATTGGTGCGGACACGAAGAACACCGACGTGAGTCCGCCGACAGACTTCACTCCCCTCAGCGGCATCACGGCGCTCTATTTCGGCAGCGTTAAGGTGCCGATGGCTTATCAAGGGAGGTCCCCCTACCAAGGCGTCGATCAGATTGCCGTAGTCGTTCCGTCCAACGCGCCCACCGGTTGCGCAGTTTCGGTCGCGGCGGTGAGCGGCAGCGGCAGCAGCGCCATGGTCAGCAATTTCGTCACACTCCCCATCGCCACGAACGGCGGCACCTGCGTCGATCCGCTCTCCAATCTCAACCCAACTCAATCGACCACGCTGTCCGGTAAGGGCACCGTGAAGTTCGGCGAAATCGCGATCGCTCAGGAGACTGATTCTAGCGGGACCGCGGATGAGGCCATTGCGATCTTCTATAGCATCAGCGGCAGCTCGTTGACCGGTTACCAGAGCAGTTCCCGGCCGTCGTACGGAAGTTGTTTCGTCACGCAGAGCAACGCGTCGACCGTGACCAGCCCGTACACGCTGACTGGCCTCAATGCCGGTTCAGTCTCGGTGCAAGGGCCCAACGGTAGTGTGACACTGACAACCTATCCACAACTTCCAGGAGACTACATCGCCCAACTGGCGTCGGGATTCGTACCGGCTTCCGGAGGAACCTTCACCTTCACCGGCACGGGCGGAGTGGATGTAGGGGCCTTCTCGGCACCGGTGGTCTTCACTACCCCTCTGGTTTGGACCAACGCCAGCTCGGATGGGACAGTTACTCGCGGGTCGGGAGTAACGGTGAATTGGAGCGGCGGCGCCCCCGGCACGTTCGTGGAAATCACCGGCGATGCGGTGTCCTCGAGCGCGGCGTTCAGCGCCTCGTTTGTTTGCGACGCTCCGGTGAGCGCCGGGACGTTCACGGTTCCGCCGGCTGTATTGCTGGCATTGCCGGCTGGCAGCGGGAGTCTCGCGGTGGGCAATTACACGACCCCGACGAACTTCACAACGGCATCCCCGCAGTTGGATTTCGGATTCGCGATTGCATTCGCTTCGACTTCTATCGACGCAACCTATAACTGAGCTGGCGGGGCGCAGGTCTCGTCGTCACACGCATTGCGGGAGATCGCCGGTCCAACCGGCAACCGCTCCCTGCGGCGAGCGGCTCTGAGAACACTTCGGAGCCGCCGCCCCAGTTCGCGGTTGCCACAGTTGCCGCGCGACAACATCTTGCGTGCCTGCCGCGCGCAGCTGGCGTTTCGATCATAATAGCGGCAGGACCCCGCATGTCGCTCTCTCGCATCGCGGTGCCGTTGGTGGGCGGACTGGCGCTTGTGTGCCAGGCTGCGGGTCAGGTCGCCTGGAACGGCCGCGTGGTCGATGAGAACGATGCGCCGGTGGCCGGCGCGCGCGTGCGCCTCCGGCAAGAGGGGGCGGCTGCGCTAGAAGCGGTGTCGTCGCCCGCCGGATCGTTTGTCATTACCGTCCCCGCAGCTGGCCACTATCTGGTCACAGTGGACCGCGCCGGATATTTTCAGTTGCGCGATCAGGCGGTGGAGATCGCGGCCAGCGCCACCGAGACCACGCTCGTGCTGAATGTTCAGGAGGAAGTCTTCCAGAGCATCCACGTCGGCGCGCTGCCGAATCCGGTGGATGCGGCCGCTACCGGCGGCGAGGAGCGGCTGAGCGGCACAGAGATCAACGATGTTCCCTACCCCGCCACCGAGAGCCTGCGGAACGGCATGCGGTTGATACCGGGGATGATCGAAGATCCATCCGCAGGGCTGCATTTTCACGGTGCGGCGGAATATCAAACTCAGTACCTGTTGGACGGCGTGAATATCACGGACCCCATCAACGGCCACTACGCCACGCCGCTGGCGGTGGATGGAGTGCAATCGGTGGATCTGGAGGGCGCGCGCGAAAGCGTGCAATATGGCCCGGGCTCGGGCGGCACGCTAGCCATTCAGAGCGAGAGCGGAACCGATCAATACCGCTACACGATCACCAATTTCATCCCGGGAATCGACCAGCGTGGCGGCACGCGCATAGGCGATTGGGCCCCGCGAGGCGTCGTTTCCGGGCCCCTCGTGAAAGGCAGTGCGTGGTTCGCCGACAGCGTTAACGGCAACTACAACAACGGCTATGTTGCCGGCTTGCCTCCGGGCGCGGACACCAATGCGGCCTGGGCGCTGGGCAACCTGGCGCACGCGCAAGCGAATCTCTCTCCAGCCAACATTCTTTACGCCGACTTGCTGACCAACTTCGATCACCAGTCGCACTTTGGCCTGGGACCGCTGGACCCGGAATCCACTAGCTCCGGCCGGAGCGATCGCGAATGGCTGCTGTCGGCGAAGGATTCGCAATCCTGGTACGACGGGTCGCTGGTGGAAGTTGGACTGGCCTGGCAAGCGGTTTATCACCGGCAGGTGCCGGAGGGCACGGCACCCTATCTGGTGACGCCCGAAGGCCGCAGCGGGAATTACTTTGTCGATTCACGCCAGAACGGGAGCCGCGGGCAGGCGTTCATCACCTATTTTCCGCGTGCCCGCACGCTGCGCGGACGCCACCAATTGCAGACAGGTGCCACCGCGCAACGGTTGGATTACGATGCGCGATTCGCGCGCACGGAAAACGAAGTGATCGGCTTGAGTGGCTTACCGGAGTTCATTACCACGTTTCGGGGTAGTGGAGTATTCGATCGCGGGAACTTGGCCGCATCGGCGTATGTCAACGATCATTGGCAGCCGGGCGGCCGCGTCACGGTGGATGCGGGCGCGCGGCTGGATTGGGATGCGCTGGTGGGCAGGGCCACCGTTTCGCCGCGCATCGCAGCGGCGTGGGCGCCGATGGCGGACAGCCGCACCAAGCTCACCGCGGGATACGCCATTTTGCGCGATCCGAGCAACCTGGCGCTGTTCTCGCAACCTCTCGATCAGCAGCCGGTCACCACGCCGTATAACTCGTCTGGAATGGCGCTGGCGCCGCTGGTCACCACGTTCCTGCCCGGCCGCGACCTCACGTTCCCGCGTTATGGCCAGTGGAGCGCCGGTGCGGCGCGCGACCTGGGGCGCCACATTTTGGCAAGCGCCGAGTGGATGCGCAAGCGCGGCTCCGATGGCTTCGCTTACGTTCAAGCCGGCCCGCCCAGCCCGGTAAACTTCGATCTGGTGAGTCTGGCCGGGGGATACGGCGGCGACTACTACCTATCCAACTTGCGGCGCGACCGCTACGATGAGGTGACGCTCACCGTGCGGCAGTCGTTCGGCGAGCAGTTTGGCTGGATGACGAGTTACACACGGTCGCGCGCCGTCTCGAATGCGGTGCTCTCCACCACCACCGACGAACCGTTGCAGGTGACGGGCGAATTCGCCCCCATGCCGTGGGACGCGCCGAACCGTTTGCTCGGGTGGGGTTACTTTCCCATACACGGTCCGAACTGGGCGCTGGCCATACTGGCGGACTACCGCACCGGATTGCCCTATTCCTTCACCACAGACTCGGGAGTGCTGGTGGGGCCGGTAAACGCGCAACGGTACCCGGATACGTTCGACCTCAACGTCCATGTCGAGCGGCGGTTTGTTTTCCGCGGCTACCGTTTGGGATTGCGGCTCGGCTGCAACAACATTACCGGACATCGGAATTATACGGCCGTAAACAACGTGGAGGGAGCGCCGAACTTCGAGCAGTTTTACGGCGCCGAAGGGCGGCGCGTAGTGGTGCGAATCCGTATGTTCGGCCGCGTTAAGAGACCGTAGTAGCCGGGCGGGCCGTGGTTTCCCGTGAACTACCGGCAGCGGCGGACAGGCGACAAAACCCAATCGCCTGTCCTGCCGCCGCGTCCCCTCAATCCTTCATTCTGTTCGCGACGCCGGCCTTCTTGAGCTCCGCCTCGAACATGGCACTGACCGTGGGATCTTCGTCTTCGTACTCGATCAGGTTGCCGCCCTTCCTGGTGCTTGTCTTGCCCAACCGGTGGGTGCGGCCACCGCCGCCCAAGGCGCGCATGTACCATTTGCCGTCGCCGCCCCAATTCGCGGCCAGATAGCGGGCCGGATCGCCGCCGGTATTGAAGTGCTGATGGAACCAACCATCGGGCGGAACGAAGATGGTGCCTTCGGTAAACTCGATGCGCACATGCTCCGTCGCGCCGGAGTACTGAATGGCTCCTTTCCACAGCAGCGTGTAGCCACGTCCGTTCAGCATCACTACATGAGATCCGGGACCATGCCGGTGCGCCTTCTTGTATGTGCCCACCTCGAACTCGGAGATGTGGGCCTGCATGGTGTTATCGGCCAGTTGGAGCTCGATCCGCGAGTTCGCCTTGCCGCGCTCCGCGCTCTTGAAGAGGCCGAGCGACCGCGCGTCCGGGATGTAGGCGCTTTCCCACGTGTCTACCCCGCCCTTCTGTTCACTCTCGGCCGGGTTGGTATCTTTGTGATGAATGTGTTCGGGACCGGAGCCAAAGGCGTCTGGATCGCCGTTATAGCGGTCGCGGAATACGTAGTCGTTGTTGAAGACGAAGTCCACGTTGTGGAATAGATCGATCACCACCGGCGCGTTGCTGATGGCCAACAACCGGACAGGCACGGAGCCGCGGTTTCTGTGCTGGCGCCAGGTGTTGAGCGGCGGGCCGATCACCGCGCCCGGCTGCCACTTCACGGTCTGCCTGGGCCCGCCTGGCATCCATATATCGGTTTCACCCTCGCCACTGACGACATAGACGACTTCTTCGAACAAGTACCTCTGCGGGTTGGTCTGACCGCCCGGCGGAATCTCACACAGATAGCCGTCGTTGACGCCCTCGCCGCCAATCAGGTCGATGTACGCGCCCTGCACGCCCATGCGTTTCCAGGGCTGGACCGCTGCGTTCCGAATATCCGGAAGGCTGTAGCCCGAATACACCTGGATGCCTTCGGCCTTGCGCCATTCCTCGTATGGATTCAGATTGGTCTGATTATACTCGCGGGATTTCACCGGGCCGTTGGCCTGCTGAATCCGCTCCGCTCGCAGAATCCGCCCAGTGGCCGCCGCACTCACGCCCGCCACCGCGGCATAGTCGACAAAATCCCTGCGAGAAATCCTGCCCGCTAAAAATTCTTTCGCCCAATTCTTCTTCATTTCCGATACTGGCCTCCGGGTGCGGATTACTTCGAAACAGCGGAGCGCCTTTCCAGCCGGCGCGTCCGCCAGCCAAGCACGCGCCGCGTGGCGGCGCCCACGCCGGAAGGACAGGCGCAAGACCGATCCAGCCGTCGTGCCTGTCGATACTACCAGCCGAGCTTCAGAGCGAACTGCAACTGCCGGGAAGTGGTCAAGGTGGAAGTAATGACCCCGGCGCTGGACGAATAGCATGACGGAGAAACCACCCCGCTGCTGGACGGGACGCAGGCCGCCGCGGAAGTGAACGTAGTGATCACCGGCCATCCGAAATTCGTGTGATTGAGGGCGTTGAAGATTTCGGCGCGGAACTGAAGCGTCGTACGCTCACCAAAACGGAAGGTCTTAAACATGGAGCCATCGACGTTCACCAGGCCCGGAGCCGTGAGAATGTCTCTGCCTGCATCGCCAAACGTACCGGCTGCCGGGAGCGTGAAGGCCGCGGGATTATACCACTGGTTTGGGTTGCCCTCAACGATGGAGCCATGGAAACTCGGATTCAGGGACACGCGGTCCGGGTTTCGCGTATCTCCGTCGCCGGACTGATTGAATCCGACCAGCGGCGTGAAGGGGAAGCCGGTCTGAGCGGTGATGATCGAGTTGACTTGCCATCCGCCCAGAATCGCATTTGCCACGCCTTTGGCATGGCCGAGAAGAGGCTTGCCTTTTCCAACCGGCAGTGCCCAGCCGAAGTTCCCAGCGACGCGGCTCGAAATGTTGAAGTTCGACGGTCCGTAATCGAGGCGCGGATCGAAAGGATCCAGGTAGGTGGTCGTTCCACCCAGACCCGCATTGTTCAAGAAGGACGAGGAGTGGTTGTCGAGACTCTTCGAGTATGTGTAATTAGCCCGGAACTGCACGCCGTGACTGAATCGGTGCGTCACATCGACCTGCAGGGCATTGTAATTGCTGATGCCGTTCGATTCCTCATAGCGGGCATTCGACAGGTTGGGGTTCATTCTGGGCGCCTTGGGCAAGAAGTAAGCCGCACCATTGACGATGCTGGGGTAGGCGGTGTTGGCATCGGCGGTAGCCAGCAGGTGGTAGCCGCGCTCTCCCACGTAACCGACCGAGAAGAGGGTGTTGGCGGCGAGGGATTGGTCCACGCGGAGGTTGTACTCGAAAACGGCCGGCGATTGCAGATTCGGCTGGACGCCGGTTGGCCCGATCTTGGATCCCGGAAGGGTCTCGTTCGGCGAGATCAGAAGAGGGAAAGTCGCCGGTGTCACGGTCACGCGAGAATCGTAGATGCCGATGGGAATGGAGTCGCAACAATCGCCCATATAATCCAACTGCTCATAGTAGAGGCCGTAGACGGCGTGGATCGCAGTGTGCTGGTTGGCGAAGGGCGCCCATGCGATACCGGCGCGCGGTCCGATGAGAAGCTTCGCATTGTTGACGGAATAGACGGACTTTCCGACCACCGGCGTCGTCTCCAGCACTTCGTTGGAGTTCGAAACGAAATTCGCCGCCATGCCCTGCGGTGAATTCCAGCCGTTGTTAAACTCGTCCCGGACGCCCAAGGTGAGAGTCAGATTCGGACGAATCTGGATGGTATCCTCGACATACCACGCTCCGGCAGTCTGACGCCAGCCGATTTCGATTGGGTTCAGTGTCGCCGCCACCTGAGTCGCTTCGCCTAGCATGAAGTTCTGGAGGTTGGAGAAGGTAGCAACCCCATTCCTCTGATCGGCGGCGTTGTCGTTGGATTCGACTTTCTGAAACCATCCGCCAATCTCAAACCGGTGCTTGCCCTTGGTGAAGGAAACCGAGTCGGTAACCGTATACAGGTTGCGGGCAATGTCATCGAATTCCTGCGATCCGTTCGAGCCGGCTCCCGCGATGGCGCCGAGTTGGCCGTTGCCCACCGAGCCGATGTTGATGTTGCCGATCGGCTGGCCGGCGACGAACGACAAGCTGGAATCGCCAACGGGAGGCGCCGAGTTCATCATCCACTTGGCGCGGCTGAACCCAGCCCGGAACACATTGATCAGCGAGGAATTGAATGTATGGGTCTCCTGCAGGCTGGCGATCTGCGAAACTTCGGTGCTGGTCGTAAGCTGCAAACTGGTAGTTCCAGGATTGTGATTAAAGCCGTCGTCGATGGTGTAGACCCCGGACAGAAAGTCGCTGGCGGAGAAGTTATGATCCATCCGCAGGTTCCCGAAGTCTTCGCGGATCATCTGTTCCGGATTGCCGTAATAGTACGCAGCGCCTCCACTTTTCGCAACGCTCCCTCCCAACTCCGGTCCATTGGCAGCGGGCCAAAGCGACATATAGGGCGCGATGCCGGGAGCCAGACCTACGTATGTGAGTCCCGTGCCACTGGACGCGGGCAAGTAGCCGTTCCGCGCGTTGGCATCGGGAACAATGGCGGCGTCGGTGACCGCGAGACGCTGCCGGAAGCCTTCGTAGCTGCCGAAGATGAACGTCTTGTCCTTCTTGACCGGACCTCCGGCGGCGGCGCCAAACTGATTGCGCCTGAAGGGAGGCACACTGGAAACCTGGTCGAAGAAGTTGCGCGCATCGAAAAAGCTGTTTCTGAGGAACTCGAATAGGGTGCCGTGAAACTCGTTGGTTCCGGACATGGTCACCAGGCTGACTTGCGCGCCCGGGCGTTTGCCATATTCGGCGCCGTATCCATTCTCCACGACGTTGAATTCGCGCACGGCGTCCACGCCGAGTAACTGGCCGCTCAAGCCGCCCGGGATCACGTCGGCAGTGGATACGCCGGTGTACTCGATTCCATTGAGGAGGAATAAATTGTAGTCTTCGCGGTTACCGGAGACGGAAAAGGTGTTGCCCAGCCCCGCGCCAGTGCTGGTGGAGGAACGGTTCACGGTTGTGTTGGCCGTCCCCGGATTGAGCGTGATCAGGTTGTCGAAACTGCGCCCGTTCAGCGGGAGGTCCTTGACGGATTGCTCGTCCACCAATCCGGCAATCGACGTGGTAGCCACGTTCACCAAGGGGGCGTCGCCGCCTATCTGGACATCCTCTCTGAGAACGCCCAGTTGCATGGCGATATCGACCACGGCATCCTGCGCGACCGCGAGATCGATGCCGAAACGGACCAAGTTACGGAATCCGCTCTTTTGAACCTTGACGTCGTAGCGGCCCACGGGAAGCGCGCGAGCCTCGTAATAGCCGCGTTCATCGGTGGCTAGGGTGCGAGTAGCGCCGGTTTCCGCGTTCGCCACGATCACCGTCGCATCGGGTATCACGGCCGTGGTCGGATCGTGAACATAGCCTGAAATCGATCCCAACACCTGACCGAACACCGTGGCGGAAAAGAAGACGAGCGAGATCAAAACGAAACCGCCCCGGCTCGTCAGCGCTCGCGCAGCATTTGCAGCAACTCGATATGCTTCCATGATTATCACCTCTTGGTCCCCGAACCATACCTTTCAAATTTGCCTGGCGCGACCGGCGGGGCTTTGCCAATCGCCCGGATGCCCCTTGCCCGCACCGGGCAGGAACGCTGAACCTCGGAACAGATACCCTGTTCCCCTATGCAACCGATGAGATCACGATGTCGCGAAAACGCACGACGAACCCCTCCGCAGCCGTGGCCGGCACGGCAAACCCAATCACCCCGGATTGAACGCGCAACTGATTGAAGCGATTTACGTTCTGCCCCGCGACCGATATGCGGATCTCGCTGCCCCGGCAGACGATCTCCATCTCATTCCACTTCTCCTCCGCCCCAACCAATTTCTTTGACTTTTGAACACTGTCGATCGTACCAGTGGGATTGTCCCGATCCCGATAGTCGATCAGAATCTGGTAACCGCCAGCGGGACCGTAACCGGGACGGTCATCACCCGTATTGCTCCACTTTCGGCGCGGTTCCCGCACATAGATGCCGCTCCGGCCGCCGTTCGATATATTGAACAGGAGGGCCATCCGGAAGTCCGTGAACACTTCGCGAGTAAATATATATCCAGCGCCAGGCCGGTTCTTGTCGTAGCGCCCGACCAACTCAGCACCTTCCGCGTTCCAACTTCCGCAGCCGACGCTCTGCCACGCGGAGAAGTCGGCGTTGTCAAACAGCGTTTTTTGAGCTCTTGCGGCAACAGATAACCCTGCCAAAATGAAGCACCTTCTGGTTATGACCAGCCTCCTTCATTCATGCCGACCAGCCTGGAACAGTCAGCGTCGTCGCAGCGCTTACTGCCGGATAATCAAGAAGTTCTAGAGGTACTGATAGTCCTGATTAATGTATCAATTATTATCGCAATGAAATGTGATGTCAAGTACAAAATGGAACACTACGTTATAAAACGAAGGCGAATCATACCAAGACATCTATCTATCTGTTACACCGATATTAACGTTTCTGTAACAACTAATAACCAAACCGCAAGGTTGTGTTTCCCTTTATTAAGTTATGTGAGAGTATTCCCCTAGGAAACATACCGGGGCCAAGGTTCAATCGAACCTGGTTTGCTGCGGCGAGTCCCGCATATCCCGTTACGGTGGTACCGACCACGAGCCGAAACCGTAGAACGGTACGACCGGAACCAGTACGAAGAAGCTCCGCACATACCTATTCAGGCGGCGGCGGGCACGTTATACTCGCGTCATCGATATGCTCCGCTGGACAACCGGTTCGACGGAACACACAGAAGGATCGCCCATGATTACGAGAAACGCGTTGCCGATTGCGCTAAGCCTGCTGAGCATTCCGGCCTTGGCCGGATCGGCGGCGATTGGGAATTCACTGATCGCGCGGAACGGTTCCGAGCAAACCCGCCTGACAGCGCAAGGCGCCGTTCAGGACGGCAAGCTCGTTCGCATAACTACGCCCGCCTATCCAGCCGCTGCCAAGCAAGCCCAGGTCTCTGGAGTGGTCACCGTTGTGGCACGAATTGGCAAGGACGGCTCCGTGGTCGAGACCAGCGTTCTCCGCGGTCCCTATCCGCTGCGGCGGGTTGCCGAGGATGCGGTGAAGCAGTGGCAGTATGAGCCGACCCTGCTCAATGGAGAGCCCGTGCAGAGAGTTGCACTGGTGAACCTGAATTTTGTTCTCGGCCGTTACTCGGATTTGATGGAACCCTGAAGCGGCCGCGGTTCACGTGCCCAGGGTGGGAGAAGATCTGCGGGACTGTTGAGGTTGTTTGCAGAGGTGGGACAGACCGTTGACGTTGCGGTAGGCCTGCCCCCAAAGGATGGCATCGTGACCACGAAAGTCGATCCTCCGCCTGAAATCGGGCTTGCCCAGGAATCCTCGCCCCGCCCGCCCACCGGGCAAGCGGGGCAACCGGACAAGCTACTCTTCCTTCGAAACCACGACCGTGATCTCGGCGACAACGTCTTTGTGGAGCTTCACAGGGACCTTGAACTCCCCGAGTAGCTTGATGGGCTCGTCGAGCTGAATCTTGCGGCGATCAATGATGAAGTTCTTGGCGGCCAGTGCGTCGGCCACGTCCTTCGCTGTGACCGAGCCGAATAGCTGGTCCTGTTCGCCGGCCTTCTGCGCGATGGTGACGGTGACACCTGTCAAAAGCTTCGACAGGTCTTCGGCCTCGCTCTTCAGGTGGGCTTCTTTGCGCAGGTGCGCCTGGCGCTCCTGTTCGACGATCTTGCGGTTGGCGTCCGTGGCGGTCACGGCGAGGCGTTTGGGCAGCAGGAAATTGCGGGCATAACCCGGCGCTACTTTCACCAATTCGCCGCGGAGACCCAGTTTTTCGACGTCTTCTCTCAGTATGACTTCCATGCGAGTGTCCTCCTGCCTCTAATTGGCCGCCGCGAAGGGCAGCAGGGCGATGTTACGCGCCTTCTTGATGGCGTCGGTGAGCCGCCGCTGATGCGGGGCGCAGACGCCGGAGATGCGGCGCGGGACGATCTTGCCGCGCTCGGCCACGAAGGCGTGCAGCGTCTTGACGTCCTTATAATTGATGTCGTCCATCTTCTCGACGCAGAAACGGCAAATCTTCTTGCGGCGAAAGTACTGTTTCTTTCCCGAAACGACGGCTTTGTCGCCGCCGGTGGGGCGCTGTCCGGCGCTGCCGGGTCTTCCTTTGAATTCCGCCATGGTTAATTCTCCTTGGGCTGGCCGGGCATGGCCGGCGCCTCTCCGGCGTGAGCCGCGCTCTGCGGTGCACCGGGAACGGTGGCGGGCTGCGCCGGCGCGTTAGCGGCGCGCTTGGCGGCGCGCTTGTCGCGCTGCTTCTTCCGCTTATCCAGCCGCTTCCGCGTTTCGTCGACGCGCACGGTCAGGAACTTGATGACCATGTCGGCGACGCGCAGGCGGCGCTCGAGTTCCTTCACGGTATCCGCCGCGGCGGTGAATTCGAGCAGAACGTAAGTGCCCTCGCGGTACTTATCCACCCGGTAGGCCAGGCGGCGCTTGCCCCATTTCTCTACTTTGTCCACCGTGGCGCCCGCGGCCGTCAACTGAGTTCGCAACTGTTCGACGAACTGGTCGACTTCCTCTTCCGGCGCATCCGGTTTAACGATGAAAAGCTCTTCGTAAATCCTCATGCATCCTCTATGTTTGAGCCTGGGGCGCGACGATTGAACTTCGTCATGGCCTTAACGACGCCTTCGGCAATTATCGAACGAACCGCGTCGGCCGCGTAGCCGACGAACTCGTCCAATTCCTCTTCCTGCGAGCGCCGAACGGGCGCCAGCACAAATTCCGCGCCGCTCCGCAACGGGCGGCCCGGATGAATTCCCAATCGTACCCGTACCAGATCGCCGGTTCCCAGACTCCCGATCACCGAGATCATGCCTTTGTGGCCGGCCGGCGAGCCTTTCGGCTTGATGCGCAGCGACAGCCAGGGCAGATCCAGTTCGTCGTGAACCACCACGAGGCAATCCATCGGAACCGAATGCTTTTCCATCAGCGGCGCGAGCGAAGTGCCGCTGAGATTCATATATGTTTGCGGTTTGGCCAGCATCACCCCATGCCCGTCGATTTCGCCCACCCCGACGAGCGCCTTGGAATCCTTGCGGGTGACGCGGATGCCGTGCCGTTCGGCCAGCCGGTCGATAGTGAGGAACCCGAGGTTATGCGGCGTGCGCACGTACTCCTCGCCCGGATTCCCCAGACCGGCCACCAGGAACATGGAAGCCTATTTCTTCTTGCCCTTTTCCTTCTCGGGGGCGGCAGCTTCCTCTTCCTTCTTGCCCTTCTTGATCACTTCGGGTTCGGCGGCAACCTCGGCGCCGGCTTCGGCCACAGGCGCGACCTCCGCCACCGGTGCGACTTCTTCGGCGCGCAACGCGACTGCGTGCGCAATCACGGTCTCGGCGGCACTGACGAGTTTCATTGCGGATGTCAGAGCCACGTCGCTCGCGCGCTTGCTTTGCCCGATCATCAGCTCGCTCACATCCACCGAAAAGCTCTCGGGGATCTCGTCCGGGAGGCACTCGATTTCAATCGCGCGGGTGATGACTTCGAGCAGACCACCCTGCAACTTGACACCAGCCGGCTCACCCACCGTATGCACCGGAACCGTGATGCGGATCCGCTTGGTGAGATCGATGCGCTTCAGGTCCGCGTGCAGCAGGTTGCCCCGAATCGGGTCCACCTGCTGATCGACCAGCATGACGGGTGTGGTTTCGCCGCCTGCAATCGCGAGATTAAAAATGGTGTTGTACCCGGTCGAGCTGCGGACGATCTTTTGGATCTCGCGCGGGCTGACCGATACGCTAACTGCGTCCTTGTATGCGCCGTAGAGCACGGCCGGAATTTGTCCGGCGACACGCGTGCGGCGCGCTTCGTTCTTGCCGCGAGTAGTACGCACCTCGGCGGCTACGGTAATGTCTTTTCTCACTCAAACTCTCCTGTTCCTCCGCAAGTCCGATTCGCCCCGTTTGGGGTTAACGTGGGTTGCGGCCCAGACCGGGCATTCGCCCGGCCCCCAATCTCAAATAAACAGCACGCTCACCGAAGTCTCTTCGTGAATCGACCGGATGGCTTCCGCCAGCAAATGCCCGACCGACAACGATTTGATCCGGCTCGACCGCTCGGCCTCCCGGTCGAGCGGAATCGAATTCGTAAAAACCACTTCCTTCAGCCCGGATGCTTCGATCCGCTCTACCGCGGGACCGGACAGCACCGCGTGGGTGGCGCAGGCCGAAACGCTGGCCGCGCCTTTCGCGATCAACGCTTCGGCGCCCTTCACCAACGTGCCAGCGGTATCGATCAGATCGTCCACCAGTAGGCAGTGGCGTCCCGCCACGGCGCCCACTACATTCATCACTTCGGCGACATTGGCCTCTTCGCGCCGCTTGTCGATAATCGCCAACGGCGAGTTCAGCAGTTTGGCGAACGCCCGAGCCCGCTCCACGCCGCCTGCGTCCGGCGAAACCACCGTCATATCCGGCAGGTTCTGCGCCCGAAAGTATTCGATCAAAACCGGCGAGGCGTACAAGTGATCCACCGGGATATCGAAAAAACCCTGAATCTGCGCGGCGTGTAGATCGAGCGTCAGCACGCGGTCCGCGCCGGCGGTTTCGAGCAGCCCCGCCACCAGCTTGGCTGAAATCGGCACCCGCGGCTTGTCCTTCCGATCCTGCCGCGCATACCCATAATAGGGTAACACTGCCGTGATGCGCTCCGCCGAAGCCAGCTTCAGCGCTTGCATCATGAGCAGCAGTTCCATCAGGTTGCGCTCCACCGGCTTGCAGGTGGGCTGGATGACGAAAACGTCGGCGCCGCGCACGTTTTCCTGGATCTGCAGGTGGATTTCGCCGTCGGCGAATTGCCGCACCGTGGCAGCGCCCAACGTCGTGTTCAGGTGTTGGGCGATCTCCTGGGACAAGGCCGGATTGGCGTTGCCCGTGAACAGTTGTAGCCGGTCGTGACTCATCGCTCTTTTCGGTCTTGGGGAGGCCATACTTTTGCGGTAATGTGCTCTTCGAGTGTCCGCCACCACATGGCGCGATAACGCGCGCGGCTCACCAACGAAAAGCGGAACGCCTTTTCTTTTCGGAAGGCCCGAAAAACTTCGGATGCCTGGGCGGAACCGGAGAAAAGCCCGAACACGGCCGATCCGCTGCCGGTCATCAGCGCCATCGAAGCCCCAGCGCGCAACATCCTTTTCTTAATCGCGCCGATGCTGGCATGCCGTTCCATCGCCACCGTTTCAAAATCGTTGCAGGCGGCCCTGGAGACACCCCCGTCCCACACTCGAGACTGGAAAGTAACCATTTTATTTTGTTGCGATTCGCTTGTCAAACGCGAATTCAGCAGACGGTACGCTTCGGCGGTCGAAATGTGAATGCCAGGTGACACCAGAACGCCGTTCCACGGTTTGCCGTCTGGCAGTGGAAACAGTTCCGTGCCGCGGCCTATGCCGACCGCGGCGCCGCCCCACAGGAAGAAAGGCACGTCGCTGCCCAACTGCGCGCCGAGTTGAGACAAGCGATCCATTGGCAGACTCCGCCCGGCCAGCGCCGGCAGCGCCAGCAGCACAGCGGCTGCATCCGACGAACCACCGCCCAGACCCGCGCCCATCGGAATCCGCTTGGTGAGCCGCATCTCGATGTGCCCAGTGAGGCGCATGGCATCCATGGCGGCGCGGGCCGCGCGCGTAACGAGGTTATCGGCAATATGAAGATCGTCCGCCAACTCGATCGTCGTACAGCGCGCGGGCGTGAACGCAATCTCGATCGAATCGAAGAGAGAGATCGTGTGGAAGATGGTGCGCAACTCGTGGTAGCCGTCGGGCCGTTGCCCAAGCACGCGCAGTTCGAGGTTGATTTTAGCAAGTGCGCGCAGCCGCGCCCGGCGGGTGAGACTCATTTGTCGTACTGGAGCAGCGAGAAGACCTCGCGGCCGGTCAGCTTCGCGCGCCCGTGGAGGAAGGTAAGCTCGACCACGAATCCCAAACCGGCCACCTGACCGCCGGCCGATTCCACCACGCGCGCCGCTGCGGCGGCGGTGCCACCGGTGGCGAGCAGGTCGTCGACGATCAACACGCGTGCGCCTGTCGCGACCGCGTCCTTGTGCATTTCGAGCGTATCTGTTCCGTACTCGAGATCGTAGGTGACGCGCACGGTTTCGGCGGGCAGCTTCTTCGGCTTACGCACCGGCACGAAACCAGCGCCCAGCGCGTAGGCCAGCGCCGGAGCGAAAATGAAGCCGCGCGCTTCAATTCCCAATACCACGTCCACCTTGGCATCGCGGTAATGGTCCTTCAACCCGTCGATCACCGCGCGCAAGCCCGCCGGTGCTTTCAGCAAGGTTGTGATGTCATAAAAGAGAATGCCGGGTTTGGGGAAGTCCGGCACCTCGCGGATCAACTGCTTCAGATCTGGCATTAGGCCTCAATACGAAACGAACCCAATTCTTGCACGGCGCATTCCTGTTCTTCAACCCCGCGAACGTCGGCCCAACGCGGGCCACGATACAACAGGCCGGCCAGTTCGGCCAGTTTCGATTCCGGGCCGGCCGCGTAGACTTCGACGCTCCCGTCATCGAGGTTGCGCGCGTAACCGCTGAGGCCCAGCCCGGCGGCAGCCTTCTGCGCGAACCAGCGATAGCCCACACCCTGCACGCGTCCGCGCACCAGCCAGCGACGTGCGTTGATTCGCGCAGCCATCCTATTCCCAGCTCAGAATCACTTTGCCCGAGTTGCCGGAAAGCATGGCCGCGAAGCCGCGTTCGAACTCGGTGTAATGGTAACGGTGCGTGATGACGGGCGTGATGTCCAATCCGGAAGCGAGCATCACCGTCATCTTGTACCAGGTCTCGAACATTTCGCGGCCATAGACGCCTTTGACGGTGAGCATGCGGAAGATCACGGTGCGCCAGTCGATGGCCATCTCGGCGGTGGGGATGCCCAGCATGGCGATCTTCGCGCCGTGGCTCATGTTGTCGAGCATCTCGCGAAACGCGGCCGCGCTGCCCGACATCTCGATGCCGACGTCGAATCCCTCCGTCATGCCGAGTTGCTTCTGCACGGCGCTCAGCCGGGTCTGGCTCACATCGACCGCCAGCGTCACGCCCAGCTTGCGAGCCAGCTCCAGGCGATACGGATTGATATCGGTGATGACGGTGTATCGCGCGCCGGCGTGCCGCGCCACCGCGGCGGCCATGATGCCGATGGGACCGGCGCCGGTGACGAGCACGTCCTCACCCAGCACTGGAAACGAGAGCGCGGTGTGGACGGCGTTGCCGAAGGGATCGAATATGGCGGCGACATCCAGCGGAACGCTCTCATGGTGACGCCAGATGTTGGTCATGGGCAGCGCGATATATTCGGCGAACGCGCCGGCGCGGTCCACGCCCACGCCCATGGCGTGCGCGCACAGATGGCGCCGGCCGGCCAGGCAATTGCGGCAACGCCCGCAGACCACGTGCCCTTCCCCGCTGACGGTGTCGCCGGGAAAGAAATCGGCGACGTTCGATCCCACCTCGACGATGCGGCCGACGAATTCGTGGCCAATCGCCATCGGGACCTTGATGGCGCCCTGCGCCCACTCGTCCCACTTGTAGATATGAAGGTCGGTGCCGCAGATGCCGGTGCGCAGCACCTGGATCAATACATCGTTGATGCCGATTTTCGGCGTGTCGATCTCGTCGAGCCAGAGCCCCGGCTCGGGACGGTTCTTCACCAGCGCCTTCACAACCACTACGATAGCTCAGAATGAGCGGCGCCGCCCCGGCGGACGCCGCGTTACCGGAAGACCAAAGGAACGCAAGAGTCGCCTTGACTGCTGCGGCACGCCTTCGAAGTGTCGTGCCCTATGCTCGGTATCGCGCCGGCCGTCACGAATCGATTGACCATGGCCTCAACTGGCCCGCAATCGAAAGCGCAGGGATTAGGGTACATCCACCCCCTTTTTATTTGTTCTCGTCCCCCCCTTTCCTGTTGGAGGCGACAGGGAAACCTACGAAAACCGTGCTAAGTTCGAATTCGACGGCAAAACTGTGAATTCGGTTGGAGGAATCGGATGGCTAGGCGGAACCATGAAAGGCTTGTCTCATCTGCGCTGCCGCTAAGCGCGCTCCTATTTGTTCTCGTGTTGGCAAGCCCGGCGGCAGCCGTGGCTGGTGCCAACATTCTGATCGTGTCGGGGCACGATATATTCGGCCCATCCGGCGGGTATCCCAGCACGACTGAGGAGGCCGCTGGCGTGCTGAACACGGAACTCACGACCGCAGGGAACACGGTTACGGTGGTCACCACGGGCGTCCCGGCCAATCTCACCGGCTACACGCAGATTTACGACGTTCGCTTCGACAACGCTACGCCATTCACCAGCGCCGAGATGGGGTACTATCTGACGTTTCTGCAAGCCGCGCCCAACAACACGTTGTTCCTGATGGGAGAAAACACCTACTTCAACACCCGCAACGGCCTGATCCTTCAGTTCATCGCCCAGGCGGGAGGAGGCACCATCGCCCTCCCTGTTGCAAACAACATAAACACGGGCACCGGCGCCTACGAACCCGAAACCGTGGCTTCTCAATTCGCCACGACGCCCAACGTCATCAGCACGGTCACGTTTGCCGATTGCGGCCTGATGACCACCGCGGGAACGGGCGCTTTTGCGACCTCGCAGAGCGCCGGAGGCTGCTCGATCTTCTTCGGGCGGGGTGCGCTCCAGAACGCCCCGCAGGGCGCAGTGGTCGTCGTGCTCGACGTCAACTTCATCGCGACCGCCCCAACCGGCTTTGGGGCCGCGAATGAGGTCGCCTTCCGGCAAAACCTGGAGCACTTCGTCTCCGACCCGCCCGTGGCACCACCCTCTACGCCGGTGCCGAATACACTGATTCTCCTGGCGCTGGGCTTATGCAGCATCGGTATCATCGCCATCCGCCGCCGTGCTTTCGCCTAGGGTGAATGTCTCGCGTTGAAATAGCGCGTGCTCCCGCACCGGAGTGAACCTCAATCGGGTTCCCATCTGCCATACCGGCCGCCGGGTCGAGATGCATGAGGCGGGGATCGGCCAATCGGCGCTTACGGCACCCAGGTTCTCAAGAACCGGCTGGGCTCGCTGGCCTTCACTGCGGGTTGCGCACCGGTTTCCGGCAACAGAAGGACGTCGCCGGGGCGATAGGGTTCGACGCCGATGGTGCCGGCGCCTTCGATTGCGATCCACAGTTGAGAGGCGTGAGGGTCGGGCGCTTCGGTGGCACCGGGCTTCAGTTGCACCAGCTCGGTGATGAAGTGGCTGTCGCGCACGAGTTCGTCGCGGGTATCGCTGACGCGCAAGGGGCGGACGGCGCCGGGATGCACGCCGAGATCGGCGATGGGCACGGCCTGCTCGACGTGGATGGGGCGCGGGCGGCCATAGTCCCAGAGGCGGTAGGTCACATCGGAATTCTGTTGGATCTCGCAGAGTACAATGCCGGCGCCGATGGCGTGCACCGTGTGGGCGGGCGTGAAATAAGTCTCGCCGGGCTTGACTTCGATCCAGTTCAGCAGTCGCTCGACCTCGCCGGTGCGGGTGGCTTCGAGCAGGCGCGCGCGCGTGATTGGTTCGCGAAAACCGATGGCGATGGTGGCGCCGGGCTCGGCTTCGAGGATGTGCCACATTTCGGTCTTACCGAGCGGGCCGGCCTCGCCATCGGCGGGATGCACTTGCACCGAGAGGCGCTCGGTGGTGAAGATGAGCTTCACCAGCAGCGGCAGTTCGCGATCAGTGAGAAACCAGGATTCGCCGATGGGAGTGGCGCAATTGGAGTACCAGGGTTCGAGGTGCGTTTTGCCCCAGACCTTTTCGCGAAGCGACGGAGTGAGGCGAATGGCTTGTGTCATAGAGTGAGAAGGGAACGGCCACCTATGAACACAGATAAACCCAGATAAGAAAGAATCGTTTCATCCGTGTTCATCGGTGTTCATCCGTGGCTCAATCTGGTTTTTTCCGCTGGCGCTGGCCCCGCGCTACTCTTTGAGAAACTGGCCGATGGCGCGGGTGGCCTGGCGGATGCGCTGCTCGTTTTCGACCAGCGCGAAGCGGACATGGCCTTCCCCGAGAGGGCCGAAGCCTATCCCGGGCGAGACGGCCACTAGCGCTTTTTCGAGCAGCAGCTTGGAGAATTCGAACGACCCCAGCCCGCAGTAGCGCTCCGGAAGCGGCGCCCACAGGAACATGGAGCCGCGCGGTTTCTCCACCGGCCATCCTGCGCGCTTGAGACCGGTCACCAGCACGTCGCGCCGCTTCTGGTATACGGCACAAATCTTGCGCGTATCCGCTTCGCACTCGCGCAAGGCGACGATGGAGGCGATTTGGATGGGCTGGAACACGCCGTAATCGAGGTAGCTCTTAATGCGCGCCAGCGCCGCGATCATCTTCGGATTGCCCAGGCAGTAGCCCACGCGCCAGCCGGCCATGTTGTAACTCTTCGACATGGAGAAGATTTCGACCGCGATCTCCTTGGCACCTTCCACCTGCAAAATGCTGGGCGGGCGGTAACCGTCGAAGCCGAGATCGGCATAGGCGAAATCGTGGATGATCATGGTGCCGTGCGCCGCCGCCATGCGCACGATTTCCTTCATGAAATCCAGGTCCACGCACACGGTGGTGGGGTTGTGCGGAAAGCTGATCAGCAGCATCTTGGGCTTGCGCGCCGCGGTGTGGTAAAAGCCTTCGAGCGCGTTCAGAAACGTCGGCGCGTCCGGCATCGGCAGCACTTCGGCGGTCCCTTCGGCCATGATGACGCCGTACTGGTGAATCGGGTAGGCGGGATTCGGCGACACCACTACGTCGCCGGGGCCGACGGTGGCGAACAGCAAGTGCGCCAGCGCATCCTTGGCGCCGATGGTGACGATGGCCTCACGCTCCGGGTCCAGTTCGACGCCGTAATTGGTGAGATATCGCTTGGTGATTTCCTCGCGCAGCCTGGGAATGCCTCGCGATTGCGAGTAGCGATGGTTGCGCGCGTTGCGTGCGGCCTCGACCAGCTTGCTCACCACCACGCGCGGCGTAGCCCCATCCGGGTTGCCCATGCCCAGGTCGATGACGTCGATCTGGGCCGCGCGCGCCTTGGCGCGCATCTCGTTGATCACCGCGAATACGTAAGGCGGCAGCTTCTGGATGCGATAGAAGTCTTGTGAAGTTTCCGGCAATGTGATTGTATCTGGCACTGTAATTATTTTACGACGGCGGGAGCGGGGGGCTGCGGAGGCTCCGGGACTCGTTGGTAACTCACGAAAGCCAGCCGCCGACTGTCCGGTGACCAGGAGGGAATCGGCATGGTTCCCCGCCCGCCGATTAGCTTGGCCAACACGCGGATCTTCCCGTCGGTGAGCGACATAACGCGCAGCTTGACAGGCATGAACTCAAGAGGGAAGCCCGAATGCAGCGGGGGAGTTAGAAATGCCAGCAGTTGCCCGTCCGGGGACGGATGCGGGAACAGGTTGTCGGCGCCGTCCTTGGTCACCTGTTCCGGCTGCGATCCATCGGCCCGCATCCGCCAGATCTCCGCTGGACCCGAGCGACCGGAATAGCTTTCGTAGTAAATGTATTCTCCGTTCGGCGAGTACTCCGCTGAGACGTTTTCGCCCGGTGCTTCCGCAACGCGCGCTTCCTCGCCTCCGGCAACGGGAATCGTGTAGATCCCGGGCTTGCCATGGCGCTCACCAGTGAACAGGATAGATTTTCCGTCCGGCGCCCAGCCCTGCCAGTGAGACGGCAACGCTGCCGTGACAGGCCGGGGTGTGCCGCCGCCGATGGGCACCACGTAGAGAACGCTTTGGCCGCCCTGGGACACCCCGCTCACGGCCAACATCGTGCCGTCAGGTGAGATGCCGTGAAAGAGATACGAAAACATACTCGAAAGCTCAGTGTCGATGACTTTCGGCTCGCCTCCAGCCAGCAGCACCCTTTTCAACTGGCCTTCGTGGTCGAATACCAGCGATGCGCCGTCCGGGGTCCAGGTCGGAGCCGTAAGCTCGAACTTGGCGTAACCTATAGGCGCAACATACGTTACGCGCCGGTCGGTGGACGCAACGGTGACGGTTTCGAGAGTGCTGTATAACTGCACGGAAGATTCCGGTGTAACGGTCTCCAGCGCCACGTTCCTAAACTCTGCCGTCTCGACCGCCTCCTTATTGTGCGCGCAGACGCCGAAGCCGACATAGAAGGGGCCCGTCATTGGAACCCGCATCGAGCCGCCCGCAAAGTGGAACTGGCCGTCCTCGCCGGCCAGCCACATCGTGAACTCATCGCCGAATTTCTGCAATCGCAGCTTCTTGGGCGCGGAAATGTCGGATTGGATTTCGTGCGTTTCGGCGCCCTTGGCATCGCGCGCTTGGAGCGATGTCAATCCGACTGCGTGCAGCGCCACATCGGCGTAGGCCGAATCCGCGTCCAGGCTCTGGCGCGCCATCAGCATGGCTTTCTTGTGCGGATCTCCGCCTAGCCCAAGGATGGAAATATCGGCCGTTAGGGTGAAATCTCCTTCCATCTTCTTCCAGGCGAACTGGAACGCATCCGCCGTCGCCCACACGTTTGCGCCGCTGCCGCTGATGGTGTAACTTTGCCGCGCCGCATCGTAGACAACGGAGCCAGGGTGCAGGACTGCACCGACGTCGGCGTGATCGGTAAACAGCCCGAGCGGCCCAGCGGCCGCCTGCGCTCGACCGCCAGCCGCCAGCAACAGACAACCGCACATCAGCCATTTCACTATTCGTTGGTTCATGGAGAAACCTTTCTGCGTGAACGACATGAAAAACTCGCCCGCAAGCGGGCGTTGGCAGGTTGAAACCTGCCCCACCATAGCGGGCGTGGCAGGTCGGGGACCTGCCCCACTCTACTTCCCCGCCCCGCAAGCTTCGGGTTTGGGGATTTTCTCGTCCGCATTCTTGTTGTAGCACCAGCCGACCAGCGCGTCCGGATAGCGGCCGGCGTTGGCTCGGCGCAGGTCGTCCAGGCTGAGCTGGCGGAATTCGAATTGGATGGAACCATCCGACATCACGGTGGCTAACAGGTAGCCGTAGACATCGGTGCGGGCGATAGTGCCTCCCGAGACGCCGCCCGGCAGGCGGTAGCGCACTGCGCCGGCAGTACCCACGATCCATCCCGGCAGCACGCGCTCGCCCCAGTATGACGTGCGGTAGACATCGTCCATCACGAAGTGGGAGTGGCTGGCCAGCACGTACACGCGCTTGCCGCTCTGCTGCACGTCCCAGAGCAGGTTATAGACCTCGCGTCCGGTTTCGATCCCCGCGCCGGAATCGCACATGCTGTGGCTGAAGCCCTTGCTGCCCGGCAGCGCTTCATGCATGCCGGCGACGACGGTCGTGATGTCGCCGGATTTCCGGTCGGCGGCCAGGCGCGCGCGGATCCATTTCATCTGGTCCGCATCGAAGCTGTTGCTGGCGTTATCGAGCGAAAGAAAATCGGTGTGATTCATCACCCAGTGATAATACGTGCGAGCGCCGGCCTTATCGCCATCGGCGCGCCGCTGGGCCGCCAGGCGCGCGCTGTTCAGGTAGCCCTCGAACTGAGCCACGTATCCGCTGCGCGTCTGGGGAAAAACAAGCTCGTGATTGCCGATGCCCAGGAAAACCTCCAGCCCGCCGAACGGGCGGAGTTGATGCTCGATGAAATCCGGCCACGCATTCTGCAGGTAGCCGACGATGCTGAGGTGCGGTGCGTCCAGGTGTAGCTCGCGCGGTGGCGCCATGTCCTCGTCGAAATCGTAGATGGCGCGAAAGTCGCCCAGGTGCCAGTAGAAGCTGGCCCCGCTCGCGGTCACTTGCGCGGCAATGGCGGGCATGACCACGTCGCCGCAGTTGCGCGAATCGCCGGAGACGGCGAATTGCCAAACGGGCTTGGCAAGAATTTGCGCCGCCAGGCACAAAGGAAGCGCAAGCAGCAGAAGCTGCTTCGCCGCGGCGTGGTGATTCGTCATAGCCAAAACCTCCGGCGGGCGGGACGATCCGACTTGGGTTGCACGTCCGCCCCATCTTAGCGCGTTGGCGGGTTTCAACCTGCCCCACGTTGGCGTTGTAGCACATCGGGGCGTGGAGGCCAGTTTGCTATGCTGAGACTTGACTCGCTCCGTCCTCCTCCGTTTCACACTTCCGCTGGCGCTGGTAGCCACTGCCGCGGCACAGTCCATGCCGCTGGTGGATGCCATGAGCCAGGAATTGACGCGCAATTTCCAGGCGCTCAAGAACAAGGCCGACCCTCCGCCTTACTTTCTCAGTTACGAAATCACGCAGGAAGACGGCTACCACGTGTCGGGTACGCTGGGTGCGATCGATTCGAGCGGGGGCGGAGAATCGCGCACGCTCGATGTTTCGGTGCGTGTCGGCTCTCCGAAACTGGACAATTACCACCACGTGCGCGGAGCCGGCGCCGGAGCGGACGCGCGGTTCACCAGTGGGGCGCAGATCACTTACGAAGACAACGCCAATTCCATCAAACACCGCTTGTGGGAGGAGACCGATCGCGCCTATCGCGCGGCGGCGGAGCGGTTCATCCGCATCCAAACCAACACACAGGTGAAAGTGGCGGAAGAGGATGCCTCGGCCGATTTTTCGAGCGCGCCGCAGCAGACGTCGCTGGCCGCTCCCGTCAAGCTCAAATTCGACGTTGAGGACTGGACCAACCGTATTCGCAAGCTTTCCGCGCGGTTCGGGAGATACCCCGATGTGCTGACCAGCGGCGTGACGGTTTCCGCGCAGGCCGAGACGCGCTACTTCGTCAACACGGAAGGAACGCGCCTCGCCTATGGCCGCGGCTACGCGCGCATTTTTGTTTCCGCCTCCGGCAAAGCCGCCGATGGCGCCGACGTCGCGAACTTCGAGAGCTTCGAAGCGGAAGAGGCGAGTGGCCTGCCGGACGATAAGACCGTACTGGCGGCGATCGACCACGTTGCCAGCGATGTAACGGCGCTGTTGCACGCGCCCGAAGCCGAGCCGTTCGTGGGCCCGGCGATTCTTTCCGGCCGCGCGGCGGGCGTGTTTTTTCACGAGATCTTCGGACACCGCATCGAGGGGCACCGGCAGAAGAACGAGGACGAGGGCCAGACTTTCACCAAGAGCGTCGGCACCAAAGTGCTGCCCGAATTCCTGTCGGTGGTATTCGATCCCACGCGCCACGCGATGGCGGGCGAAGATCTCTACGGCTGGTACGATTACGACGACGAGGGCGTGAAGGCGCGGCCGGTCACGGCGGTCGAAAACGGCGTGCTGAGAACGTTTCTTATGTCGCGATCGCCGATAGCCGGTTTCAGCGAGTCGAATGGCCATGGCCGGCGCCAGCCTGGGTACGAAGTGGTTTCGCGGCAGTCCAACCTGATCGTGGAATCGGCCAAAGCGGTTTCCGACGCCCGGTTGCGCGAGATGCTGATCGAAGAGATTAAGCGGCAGAACAAACCTTACGGCCTCTACTTCCGCGATATCACCAACGGGTTCACCACCACCAGCCGAGCCGGATTGCAGGCGTTTAGCGTGGTTCCGGTGATCGTGTACCGCGTGTATGCTGACGGCCGGCCGGACGAACTGATACGCGGAGCGGATGTGGTGGGGACGCCGCTGGCAAGCTTCGCCAAGATCCTGGCCACGGGTGACAAGTCCGAGGTATTCAACGGCTACTGCGGTGCGGAAAGCGGCACCGTGCCGGTGTCGGCGGTTTCGCCGGCGATCCTGGTCTCGGAAATCGAAATCGAAAAGAAGGCCAAAGCGAACGACCGGCCGCCACTGCTGCCAGAGCCAGTGGCAGCGGAGAAAGGGGGCGCGCAGTGAAGCGCCTGGTGCTAACCGCGCTGGCTGCGGCACTGACGGCGCTGGCCGCCGACGCTCCCTCGCCGGACCCGTTGCTGGCGGCGATGCGCGACGAAATCGCGCGAGCGCGCACCATCACCGTTTCCAACTTGGATGCCCCGTACTTCATTCAGTACGTGCTCGACCAGGGCGACGGTTTCACCGTCTCGGCTTCGCTCGGCGGCCTGCTGGCGCGGCGGCGCAACCGGATACGCCAGCCGGAAATACACGTTCGGGTGGGTAGCTACAAGTTCGACAACACAAACTTCGCAGGCGGCGTGCGCGGCACGCGCTACGATCTGAGCCGCTGGCCGCTCGACGATTCCTATCCGGTTCTGCGGCGCTACTTCTGGCTGGCTACCGATTCGGCATACAAGGGCGCCGTGGAGACCATCGCCCGCAAGCGCGCCGCCTTGCGCGATCTCACCGAGAGCAATCCGGCCGACGATTTCTCGCAAGCCCAGCCGATCGAGTATGTCCATGAGCTCGGCAGGCTGGCAATCGACCAGGACGATTGGACGGCGCGTGTTCGCACGCTGTCCGCCATCTTCACCGAATATCCCGCGCTGCTGGATTCGCGGGTGGAACTGGACGCCGAAGCAGGAGGTTACTACGTGGTGAATTCGGAAGGCACAGCGGTGCGGGTGCCGGAGAATGCCAGCTTCCTGCGGGCTCGCGCGGTGTCGCAAGCGGCGGATGGCATGGTGCTGCGCGACGCCGTCACCTTCCTCGCGCTCGACCCGGCGCACCTGCCCGGCGATGCCGATTTGAGCGGGGCGCTACGCGAGATGGCGAATAACCTGGAAGCGCTAGCCAAGGCGCCCAAGGGCGAAGACTACAATGGCCCGGTGCTGTTTGACGGCGCGGCCAGTCCGCAGATCTTCGCCGAATTGCTGGGCCGTAATCTGGCGCTCGCGCGCAAACCGGAAGGAGGGCGCGGAGGGTTCAGCGGGAGCGAGCTCGAAGGGCGGCTCGGCGCGCGCGTTTTGCCCGATTCTTTCGATGTGGTGGACGACCCAACGCAGCGGGAATGGCGCGGCCGGCCACTGTTCGGCGCCTACGATGTCGATCGCGAAGGCGTCCGTCCGCAGCCGCTGACGCTGGTGGAGAAAGGCGTTCTCAAGAGCTTTCTGCTGACGCGGCAGCCGGTACACGGATTTTCCGCCTCCAACGGCCACGCGCGCCTGCCGGGCGCGTTTGGCGCAGCGACCGCTAGCATTGGCAATCTGTTCGTCAGTTCCTCGGAGACCATGCCCGCCGGCGATCTCAAGAAGAAACTGATCGAACTGGTGAAGGCGCGCGGCCTGTCCTATGGCATCGTGGTGCGCAAGATGGATTACCCGTCCACCGCGTCGCTCGACGAATTGCGGCGCACGTTTACCACGGCTGAAAGCGCGGCGCATCCGGTCAGTTCGCCGGTCCTTGTTTATAAGGTGTACCCGGACGGGCACGAGGAACTGGTGCGCGGGCTGCGTTTCCGCGGGGTGAACGCGCGGTCGCTCAAGGACATCCTGGTGGCGGGCGACGAGGACACGGTGTTCGACTATCTGGACAACGGCGCGCCGCTGGCGCTGGTGGGCGCCGGCAGCTACACCACAGAGAGCTGCGTGGTGGCGCCCTCGATCATCATCGACGATCTGGAGTTGCACGCAGTGGAAGAGGAGCTGCCTAAGCTGCCCGTAGCGCCGCCTCCGGAGATGGCGCGGTAGCCGCTATGCGCCTGCTGGGCCGTTACATATTCCGCGAGATTTTCACCAGCGCCGTGTTGGGCACGCTGCTGGCGACGTTCATCATCTTTCTACGCGCGGCGGACAAGCTGTTCGCGATTCTGGTGGGCGCCAACAACGCCTCCGTCTCCACCGTGGTGGAGCTGCTGCTGTGGGCGATGCCGCCGGTGCTGCCGCTCACGATTCCATTCGGCGTGCTGGTGGGCATTCTGATCGGGCTCGGCCGCATGGCAGCGGATGGTGAAATCACGGCTATGCGCGCGGCCGGCGTCTCCAGCCGGCGGGTGATCGCGCCCGTGGTGATATTCGCCGCGCTGGGGATGAGCCTGGCCGGCCTGGCGTCGCTGCGGCTGACGCCACTGGCCTACCGCAGGAGCACCGACATCGTCAACCAACTCCTGCAGGGCCAGGTTTCGGCGGCAATCGATCCGCGTGTCTTCAACGAGAACTTCCCCAACCGGATTCTCTACATCGGCGACGTGGGAACCGGGCCGGTGGTGACGTGGCGGCCGGTGTTCATCGCCGATATTACGCCGCCCGAGCAGCGCGCCTCCGGGATGCGCGAGAAGGCTGAAGGGCCAATGATTACGGTGGCGCGCCAGGCCATCGCCGTATCGGACCCCAAAAACAATCGCATTCAGCTCACGCTCTACGACTACTGTTCGCACGAGATGGGCAAGGACCGTGTGGCCAACGACTCGTGCGCGCCCATCAGCACGCAGGTGCTGGATGCCTCGCCGCCGGAGCACAAGACGCCGCCCACCGCCGCCATGAACACGCGCGAGCTGCTGCGCTATCCTCGTTCCGGCGACGACTGGACCGAGGTTCGCATCGAGCTGTACCGGCGGTTCGCGCTGCCAGTGGCCTGCATCGCGCTGGCGTTGGTCGGCATTCCGCTTGGCATCGCCACGCGCAAGGGCGGCAAATCCGCCGGCTACGTCATTGCGCTGTTCCTCAGCTTCTTCTGCTACCACCTTTCCTCGCTCACGTTGATCGGGTTCGCCAAGCAGAGAAGCTTGTCCGTGCCGGTGGCCGTCTGGCTGCCAGATGCCGCGTTTATTTTGGCCGGAATCGTCTTTCTGTATCGCATGGAGAAGCCGGGAGACCGCGACCTGCTTGGCGGCGTCACGAATTGGCTCGCCCGCATCGGCGCGTGGCTGCACCACAATAGGCCGCAACCGGCTTCGCGCGTGGGCCGCCTTCCGCACTGGAGGCTTCCCATCCTGCCGCAAATCGTCGACGCCTACATCCTGTCCAGCTTCGTGTTTTATCTCGCCGTGGTGCTGGCCAGCCTGTTGTCGATGATTCTGGCTTACAATTTTTTCGAGCTGATGGGCGACTGGATCCGCAACAAGATTCCGCTCATGGAGATGTTCGAGTATCTGTTTTTTCTCACGCCGGAGTTGATTTACGAAACGCTGCCGTTCGCCATTCTGGTAGCCGTGCTGGTCCACCTGGGCGTGCTCAGCAAACAAAACGAGATCACGGCGTTCCGCGCATGCGGTGTGAGCCTATACCGGCTGGCGGCGCCGCTACTGGTGGCGGGCACCCTGTTTTCCGGCGCGCTGTTCCTTTTCGATTTCTATTACGTGCCCGGCGCCAACCTCAAGCAGGACGCCATGCGCGACGAAATCAAGGGCCGGCCCAAACAGACCTACCAGCGCGCGGACCACAAGTGGATCATGGGCCACTCGCGCGTGTATTACTACGAGTTCTTCGACCATGCGGCGGGCGTTATGCACGGAGTCGACGTGTTCGATATGGACCCCAACACGTTCCGCCTGAAGCGCGAGACCGTGGCCGAGCGCGCGCAGTGGAGCCCCACGCTGAAGACATGGGTTTTCGAGAATGGCTGGAGCTGCCGATTTGCCAGCGACTCGTGCACCGCCTACCAGTCGTTTTCGAGCGATCCGGGCGGCCTGGAGACTCGCTGGCATTCCGACCTGACCGAACCGCCCGATTACTTCGTCACCGCCGCGGTGCAGGAGAAGCAGATGAACTTTCTCCGCCTGGACCGCTACATACACGACCTGCAGGAGCGCGGCTTCCCCGCCGGCAAGCTCCAGGTGCAGTTCTATATGAAGTTTGCGCTGCCGCTGTTCGCACTCATCATGGCGATGATCGCCGTGCCGTACGGCTTCCTGGTGGGCAATCGCGGCGCAATGGCCGGCATCGGCGTTAGCCTCGCCATCGGCGTTACGTACAAGGGCCTGGGCATTCTGTTCGAGAAGATCGGCGACGTCAGTCTTCTGCCGGCTGCTATGGCCGCCTGGTCCCCCGACGTCATCTTCGGCCTCGCCGGTCTATACCTGCTGCTGCGGATGCGGAGTTAGGCATGCAAGAGAATCCGCCATGCAGGCTCGAGTAATCGCGTAGCCGGGCAGGACCAATGTATAGAATTCAGTTCCCGGTTCTGAGGCGGAAAACAGCCACGGTACCGTCGCTATACACCGGCTCCCAACGCTGGGACTGCCTTAAAATGGCCGCCAGAGGACCGTCGGCGGGAATCAACGCCGCGTTTACGCCATAGCGCTGGAAGAACGGTTGCCAGGTGTCCTTACCGGCCAGGGCGTCCATAACCTTTTGGGCGTGATCGGTGCCGTAGAAATCAATGCGCCCATCCACAAAGACCCGCACGGACGGATAGAGCCGGTAAATCAGGTAGCCACCCCAGATCTCATTAGTGAATACTCGGGCGGATGGGCCCAATTGAGTAAATGCGGCGAGTGCTGCGTCAGGGTACGATTGTTTGCTGTATTCGGCGCGGAGCTTCGCCGGCGCGCCCGGCGCGCGCATCAGCAAGAACAGCAGAACCAGGGCAGCCACGCTGATGAGGTGGAACCGCTCGATTCGATCGGTCTCGGCGAATTCCGCGGCGCTGCGATCGAAGCTCGCCGCCGCGCGGCGGATCCAACCAGCCACCTGGGCGTTCTTGAGCGCACTAACCACCTCGTGCAACGCGAAGCCGACCGAAGGCGCCACGACGATCATGAAGATGGGCACGTTGCGCTGCGCCGTCAACGCCAGGTGCGCCCAGAGAACAAATAGGATTGGGTCGGTGAACTCCCTGCGGCGCAAGCGCACAAATGAGGCGATAGCGCCCAGGATCAGCATAATCTCGAAAGCCCTACCCGGCGGCGTCCGGAAATCGACGACATGAAACTCGGCGACGTGCTGGAGATTAAATGGACTCGCCAGGAATGTATAGATGTGCTCAAACAGATGATAGCCGTAAGGATTCACCAGCGCCGCCAACAGGCATGCCGCAGTGGCCAGAGAGTACCGGCCGAAGTTTCCGAGGGAGACTCTTGCCTCCTCCCCCGGCGGCGCCACCACAAACGCCATGAACTCACCGCAGGCATATGCTCCGGCGATCATGATCCCAGCGACGAAACCCGCATGTAGATTGGCCCACAACGCCACCAAAGCGGTCCCGGCGAGCAGGAGTCGCGGACCGGCGGTCCGCGCCCGGTCCAGAATCCAGTACAGAATCACGACGAAAAGCAGCGTGACCACGTGCGGCCGTGCCAAGAAGTGCAGCGAAGCGCCAGCAACGGCCAGCAGAGTGACGCCGAACGCTACGAAATCGTTCCCGGCCTGCCGCCTGACTACGCGAAAAAGCACAGCAAATGTCAACGAGATCACGAAGACGCTGAACACGAGAACCGCCGCCATGCCGCCGTGCTGATGGAGCCAGGCGACGAAACCGTCCCAGAGCCACTCCCAGGCGAACCAGGGCTTTCCGGGCATGGTAAATGAGAATAAGTCCGTGGTCGGGACCCGGCCGTTCGAGAGAATCCAGTCGCCTGTGCGGATGTGCCAGCCCGGATCGCCGTCGGACAGCAGAGCCCGGGTGCCATCCATCAGCGTGAACAAGAGCACCATAGGAGCGAGAAACGAGAAGTCCGTGAGAGAGGGGAGAAAGCGGGCGATCAGTTTCTGTGAGTCCATGGTCCTCAACGTGGCAGGCGAGTCTATCCGGAGGGCTCCGCGTGTCTCACTTCCAATAGCCGGGCCAGATCGGACTCCTACGTCCGGTAAGTATACACTAAACTGCTACGGCTAACCCTTCAGCCGTCAACATCTATCCGTCTTCCGAAGGACCATAGAGCCAGAACTGTGCAGAGATGGAGGTACCGGCGCCGATTTCGTTCCGCGCACGTATGGAACATAACGAGTCATTGTGCCCCAGTCTCCCGGTACGTAACCGAGGCCGTGCAATCCACGTCTATAATAAAGAGTTAAAAATGCTATTTAAGAAACTCCCCGCTGTCCTCGGATGCGTCCTGATTATCGTGTCGCCGGTCACCGGCTTGGCCCGCGAATCGAAAAATGCCGCAGCCGCCGCTTATCCTGCCAGCTATGAGGGCGGCACGCTGCCGTTCGATCACAGCAAGGTGAAAGCCACGCTTGGCGCCGATCAAGTGATTCTGGTCCAGCATGGCCATCGCATCGCCGTCCCCGCCAGCAGCATCACGGAGATAGCCTGCGCCACCGATGCGCATCGCCGGTTCGGCGCGGCGGTGCTCGGCGCACTGCCTTACATGCACCTCGGTGAAAGCGAAAACCACTACATTGGAGTCGCGTGGACGAACGACATTGGCTCCCACCCGCCCAAGGTGGAAGTCCTCTTCAAGCTGAACAAGAGCGAGTACGCCGCGTTTCTCTCTGGCCTGGAACGCATGACCGGCAAGAAAGCCATCGACACCAATCGAACCCGCACCGCCGTTCGCTACTAGTGACTAGTGTGTTCGGGGCTACCGCGCCATCGCGGGTTCTCGTGAATCTCGCTTGACCGCGCCGGTCATGCCCCAGTCCGTCAGTTTCGTGATCCGCCCCTTGCCGTACGGCGGATCAAGTTCGCGAATTGCGAAGTCCATGCTGCCGCCATGCACTTCGACCAACGCGTATCCGAAGAACCAGCCGTCGTCGTAGGCTCTGGACAAGCGCAGGTGCCCACCCGAGCTCGCCATCGAAACGTACGTCACGCCTTCGAGTTCGAAGTGCAACATCTGGTGAACGTGTCCGGCGATCACATACTGCACTCCATACCGCCGGGCAAGCTGGTGCAACGCGAACTGCGGATTCTTGAGCGCCACATCGAATAGCCAACTCGGACGGTGCGAAAACACGATCTTCAGCGGCTGGGCGGCATGGGCCTTCAAGTCCGTCTCCAGAAAAGCCAGTTCCTCCGCGGGCAAATCGTCGGACCGGCTATTGTCCAGCACCGTGAAATGCGTTTGGCCGTAATCGAAACCATAGTGCGCCGGATGGCCCGCATACTGACGGAACAGCCGCTCCGATTCCGCCGACCAGATGTCGTGATTGCCCGGCACCAGGTACAGAGGGAAGCGCTGGAACGGTTGCCAGATACGGCCCATCGCACGCCACTCGGCTTCGGCGGTTTGGTCGTTCAAGCCTTGAATGGTGTCGCCGATGCTGACGACGAACGCGGGATTCTCCGCTGCGACTTCCTTCCACACCTGCTCGTAGACGCCCGGCTGGGCGTCGCCGGTGCGGTCGCCCAGAATGGCGAAGCGGAAAGAGGCAGCGGACGGCGGGGCGGCGCGGAGCGACACCAAGAGCGACAGCAGGAAGACCAGCAGGAACACACCAAGGGCGATGGTGCGGCTGATGCGAAATCGGGGGCGCGGGCGATTGGGCATGGCTGCTCGTATTTTCGCAGAGTGCGCGGTGGGGTTGAGTGAAGACAACCGCGCCCGCAACCGGGCATTGGCAGGTTGAAACCTGCCCCACCTTGGCCGGCAGGTTTAAGCCTGCCTCACCTTTAGCCGGTGAGTGGTGCGTGCTCGGCGCCGCCGGGCAGCAGCAGGTCGAGGAATGCTTGCGCAGCGCGGTTGAATTTTTTGCGGCGCCGATGCACCACTCCGATCGGGCGCACCAGGCCGGGCGCTTCCAGGCTCGCAGCGACCAAGCGGCCTCGCTCGATTTCGGCCTGCATGCTGCGGGCGGGCAGAATGCTAACGCCCGATCCCAAGGCCACGGCTTCCTTAATCATCTGAATGTTGTCGAAGTGCATGACCATATGCACCGCAACTCCGCGCGCGCGCAGGAAGCGATCGATCTCGCGGCGGATGGAGAGGTCTTCATCGAAGCCGATGAAATCGATGCCCTCCAGATCGGCCGCCAAGACGAGCTGTCGCGACGCCAGCGGGTGCACCGTTGGCATGGCAAGCCGCATCTCCTCGTCGCGCCAGTGAATCGCGGCGATCTCACGGCTCGATTCCGGATAGCTCACCAGGCCCAGGTCGGCCTGGCCGCCGCTGACCGCGGCATACACTTTGTCCGGCCGCATGTATTCCACTTCCAAGCGTGCTGTCGGATGGCTCGAGGAAAACTCTTCGCTCAGGCGGCTCATCTCGGAAAGTCCAACCGAATAGATCGACGCCACGCGCACGGTGCCTTCCACTTCCTGCTTAAGCCGCTCCAGGGCGAGTTGAAACTCGTCTTCCTGCCGCATCACGTCGCGGCAGAAGTCGGCGTACAGCTTGCCGGCGGGCGTCAGTTCGAGCGGCCGCTGGGAGCGGTCCAGCAGGGACGCTCCCAAGCGCCGTTCCACCTCCTGCACGTGTTGGCTCGCCGCAGATTGGGTAACACCGCAGAGCTTGGCACCCTTGCTCATGCTGCCAGTGACGGCTATCTCTTTGAAAAGTCGAAACTCCCCGAGACTCACCAGTCCAGCATATCATAACTTGTGCTAATTGTCTTGTTAAATAACTTTCCTATTGCCTAATACTAACGAGGCTGGTACACTTGTGAGCTAAGGCCACCACCGAAATTCCAAACCAGCCGCGACGGGACTACCCTCCACGTGTAGCGGATGGCACCGGGAGAATATATGGATCACACTGTTACGCCTCGCGGCCTACCCCAACCACAGGGTCTCTATGACCCGAGCCAAGAACACGACTCCTGCGGTATCGGATTCGTCGCCAATATCAAAGGCCAGAAATCGCACGAGATCATCGTCAAGGGGATACAGGTTTTGATCAACCTGACCCACCGTGGCGCATGCGGCTGCGATCCGGAAACCGGCGACGGCGCCGGCGTGCTGATTCAGATTCCTCACAAATTCTTTGCACGTGAGTGCGCGCAGCGCGGCTTCACGCTGCCGGCGGCGGGGGAATACGGCGTGGGCATGACGTTCCTTCCGGTGGAACGCCACGACCGCTTGCAATGCGAAGGCATTCTGGAGCGCATCGTCACCGAGGAAGGGCTGACCGTGCTCGGCTGGCGCAACACCCCAATTAATGGCGCGGCGATTGGCCGCGAAGCGCGCAACAGCCAGCCGTACATCCAGCAGATTTTCGTCGGGCGCGGCAAGGGGATGACCGAGGACCAACTCGAGCGCAAACTGTACCTGATCCGCAAGCGCGCCGAAAACGAGGTGGCAAAGTCGGACCTGCCCGAGAAGGGCTATTTTTATATGCCGTCCTTCTCGTGCCGCACCATCGTCTACAAAGGCCTGCTGCTGGCGCCACAAATCGCGAATTTCTATCCGGAGCTGAGCGATCCGGAAGTGATCAGCGCGCTCTGCCTGGTGCATCAGCGCTTCTCGACCAACACGTTTCCCACGTGGCAACTGGCGCACCCATACCGGTTCGTCGCGCATAACGGGGAAATCAACACGCTGCGCGGCAACGTAAACTGGATGCACGCGCGGCAGTCGGTGCTGGAATCGCCCTTGTTTGGCGCCGATATCAAGAAGCTGTTCCCGATCATCCAACCCGGCGGCAGCGATTCGGCTGCCTTCGATAACGCGCTCGAGTTGCTCGTGATGTCCGGCCGCGGCATCAGCCACGCGATGGCCATGCTGATTCCCGAAGCCTGGTCGGGCAACCCGGACATGAACCCGCAGAAGCGCGCGTTCTACGAATATCATGCGTCGCTGATGGAGCCGTGGGACGGCCCGGCCGCCATTGCGTTCACTGACGGCCGCTCGATTGGCGCCACGCTCGACCGCAACGGGCTGCGCCCGGCGCGCTACCTGGTCACCAACGACGACGTGATCATCATGGCTTCGGAGTCCGGCGTGCTGCCGGTGAAACCCGAGGATGTCAAACTCAAGGGCCGCCTGCAGCCGGGAAAAATGTTGCTGGTGGATACGGTGGGCGGCCGCATCATTTCCGATAAGGAACTCAAGGCGAACCTCTACGGCCGCAACCCGTACCAGCTCTGGATCAAGGAAAACCAGGTCCATATCCACGAGCTGCCCGAGCCGCCGCGCGAGTACGGCACCGAACCGGGAACGCTGTTGCTGCGGCAGCGCGCCTTCGGCTACACGGATGAAGATCTGAAAATGATCCTCGGCCCGATGGCCGCCAAGGGCGAGGAGCCGATCGGATCGATGGGAGCCGATACGCCCTTGGCGTGCCTATCCGATAAGCCGCAACCGCTGTTCAATTACTTCAAGCAGCTTTTCGCGCAGGTGACCAATCCGCCCATCGACCCCATCCGCGAAGAGATGGTGATGTCGCTGATCAGCTACATCGGCACCGAGCGGAACATCCTGGCCGAATCGCCTCAGCACTGCCACACGCTGCGGCTGCCGCATCCGATCCTCACCAACCGCGACCTGGAACGGCTGCGGCGCGTGTCCCAGGGCGATTTTCTGGCCACCACGCTTCCTATGCTGTTCGCCGTCGAGGAAGGACAGCGCGGGCTGGAGCGCGCGCTCGAACAGCTTTGCCGCCGCGCCTCGCTTGCCATTCAGTCCGGCTACACGCTGCTGATTCTTTCCGACCGCGGGCTGGACCAGGACTACGCGCCGATTCCGAGCCTGCTCGCGCTGACCGCAGTGCACAATCACCTGGTGCGCGAGGAGACACGTACGCAGGTGGCGCTCATCATCGAATCCGGCGAGCCGCGCGAGGTGATGCACTTCGCGCTGCTGATCGGCTACGGCGCCAGCGCCGTCAACCCCTACCTGGCACTCGAAACGTTGCAGGCGGGCCAGCTTCAGGACACCGGAGTGAAGCCGGAAAAAGCGGTGGCCCATTTCATCAAAGCCATCAACAAAGGCTTGCTCAAAACGTTTTCGAAGATGGGTATTTCTACCTTGCAGAGCTATCGCGGCGCGCAGGTGTTCGAAGCCATCGGCCTCGCCAAGCGCCTGGTGGATCGCTATTTCACCGGCACCGTCTCGCGCATCGAGGGAGTGGACCTGGATGTCCTCGCGCGCGAGGCCATTCTCAAGCACCAGTACGCATTCCAGCCGGTACACGAATCCGATACCGATCTCGCGATTGGCGGCACCTATCAATACCGCACGCGCGGCGAGCACCATCTGCTGAATCCGCAGACCATCGCTACAATGCAGCACGCGGTGCAGCAGAACAACTTCGCAACCTTTCAGGAATATGCGGAGCTCGTCGATGCCCAGCACCAACAACTCAGCACGCTGCGCGGGCTGCTCGAAGTCAAGAAATCGGACCAGCCGATTCCGATCGAAGAGGTGGAGGCGGTGGCTTCCATCGTGAAACGCTTCGCCACCGGCGCCATGTCGTTCGGCGCCATTTCGAAGGAAGCGCACGAAACGCTCGCCATTGCGATGAACCGCATCGGCGGCAAATCGAACACGGGCGAAGGCGGCGAGGATGAAGCGCGCTTCGGCGACGCGCGCCGCTCGGCCGTCAAGCAGGTGGCTTCCGGCCGCTTCGGCGTCACCGCGAATTACCTGGTGAACGCCGACGAATTGCAGATTAAGATGGCGCAGGGCGCCAAGCCCGGCGAAGGCGGTCAGCTTCCCGGCCACAAGGTGGATGCGGAGATCGCGCGTGTGCGCCACTCGATTCCCGGAGTGGGCCTGATCTCTCCCCCGCCCCACCACGACATCTATTCGATCGAAGATCTAGCGCAGTTGATTTACGATCTCAAGAACGTCAACCCGCGCGCGCGCATTTCGGTCAAGCTGGTGGCGGAGGTTGGAGTGGGCACGGTGGCGGCGGGCGTCGCCAAGGCGCATGCCGACGTGGTGCTGATTTCGGGCGATTCCGGCGGCACGGGTGCTTCCCCGCTCAGCAGCATCCGCCATGCGGGCATCCCCTGGGAACTCGGCCTGGCCGAAACGCACCAGGTTCTTGTGCTCAACGATCTGCGTGGACGTATTCGCGTGCAGACCGATGGCAAGCTGCAAACCGGCCGCGACGTAGTGATTGCCGCGCTGCTCGGCGCCGAGGAGTTCGGCTTTTCGACCGCGCCGCTGGTGGCGCTGGGCTGCATCATGATGCGCAAGTGCCATCTCAACACCTGCCCGGTTGGGGTAGCCACGCAGGACCCGGCGCTGCGCGCCAAGTTCCACGGCCAGCCCGAACACGTCATCAACTTTTTCTTCTTCATCGCCGAACAGGTGCGCCAGTACATGGCCCAGATGGGCTTCCGCACCTTCGACGAGATGGTGGG
>Ga0181529_10000257_pt1 | contig 78841 bp, 58 predicted proteins | sample PEATcosm2014_Bin_36_FD_119763 | JGI IMG/M metagenome (GOLD analysis project Ga0181529, IMG submission 119763) | Peatland microbial communities from MTU Mesocosm Facility, Houghton, MI, USA - PEATcosm2014_Bin10_30_metaG | ecosystem: Environmental > Terrestrial > Soil > Wetlands > Peat | place...
CCGCGGTTTCCGAGGCGTTCCGCCGGGCATCGCCAAGAGTGGCGACGCGGCACGCATGAGTGCGTGCGCCACAAGGGCACCCCGATTCGCTCACCGCTTCTCAGGGAGCGGTTGCAGGCGAGTTTATTTTCGACCCGGTCACGGGAACTCGGCGCTTGCCCCGGCGCTCGATGCGTGCTATCAAGCTAGTAACCTATGCGCGCATTGGCCTCGTACCGCGAGGCGTTCCGAATCGCCGTACGGAGCGTGCACTCCAGCAAACTGCGGAGTTTCCTCACGCTGCTGGGTGTCATCCTGGCCACCACCACGCTGATCGTGGTGATGTCGCTGGTGCACGGCATGGACGTTTACGTCGCCGAAACGGTCTCCGACATGGGCACCGACGGCTACCAGGTGCAGCGCATTCCGCTGCTCGGCGACTTCGATCCCAAGAAGATGCTGGAGCTCGACAAGAAGAATCCCAAGCTCCGCGCCGAGGAGTATCACTACCTCAACAGCCACCTGACGCTCTCGCGGGAGTTCGGCATGCAAGCCTCTTCCAGCGTCAAGGTCCATTACAAGAGCCAGAGTCTGGACTCCGTGGACCTGGCCGGCGTCACCGCGAATATGGGCGTGATTTCCGATATCGGCGTAGCGTCGGGCCGGTTCCTCACGGAGATCGACGACCAGCGGCGCACCGGCGTGGTCTTCATCGGAGAGGACGTACGCGACAAGTTCTTCGCCAACTCCGACCCGCTCGGCAAGACCATCACGCTGGACGGCACGCCGTTCGTGGTGGTAGGGACGGCCACCAAGCGCGGATCGGTCTTCGGTTTCTCGCGCGACAGCTTCGCCATGATCCCCATCGGCACGTTCTTCAAGACGTTCGGTACGCACCAGGAGATTGACTTCAACGGCCTGGCGATCAGCCACGACCGGCTGGAGGACGCGCAGGACGAAGTGCGCGCCCTGCTGCGGGCGTATCGCCGGCTGCGGCCAAATCAGGTGGACAATTTCGGGCTGCTGGCCTCCGCCTCGCTGGTGGCGCTCTGGGACCAGCTCACCAAAGTACTGGCCACCATGGCCGTGGGCATCGTATCCATCTTTATGGTGGTGGGCGGCGTGGTGATCATGAATATCATGCTGGCGGTGGTCACGGAACGGACTTACGAGATCGGCATCCGCAAGGCGGTGGGCGCGCGGCGGAGCGACATCATGCGCCAGTTTCTGATCGAATCGTCGCTGCTCTCGGCCACCGGCGGATTGATCGGCGTGGCGCTGGCGTGGCTGCTCACGCTGCTGATCCGCGTGGCCGTCGGGATGCCCATGGCGGTGCCGCCGTCGGCCATCTTCATCGGGGTTGGCCTGACCGCATTGGTGGGCTTGTTCTTCGGCGTCTACCCGGCGCGGCAGGCTGCGCGGCTCGACCCGATCCACGCCCTGAGGTGGGAACGATGACGCTTTTCGAAATCTGGTCGTCGGCGCAGATGGCCGTTGCCACGGTGCGCGAGCACAAGACGCGCAGCCTGCTGACCGTGCTGGGCGTGATCATCGGCACGGGCACGGTGATCGCGGTGGGCTCCATCATCACCGGCGTCAACGGCGTGATCACGGATCTGACGACGGCTTTCGGCCCCGAGACCATCTTCTCGTTCCAGTTCAACCTGGGCTTCCGCGGCGCCATCTCGAGCGAGGAATTCAAGCGCCGGAAGTTCACCTGGGAACAGGCGCAGGCGCTCGCCGAACGGTGTCCATCGGTGGAACACGTCTCGCCCTACCTGTTCAGCCCCAACACCTTCGGCCAGGGCGGATGGGTGGACCGCGCCAAATTGGGCAACCGCGACCTGTACAACGTGGAAATCGCCGGCACCGAGGAGGGTTACGCGCAAGGCGGCGCGCAAAAGGTGCTGTGGGGCCGCTTCTTCACCGACGAGGAGAATCGGCGCCATCGGCCGGTGGTGGTCATCGGGGAACACGTGTACAAAACCCTGTTCCAGAGCGGCGACCCAGTGGGCAAGTGGATCGAGGTGGACGGGCATCAGCTTGAAGTGGTGGGGGTGATCGGGCGGACCGTGGAATTTCCGGGGATGGAGGACCGGCGCGTCATGTTGCCGTACTTCACCATGCACAAGATCTTCCCCACCGCGGACCAGATCATGTTCGTGATCCTGGCGCGCAAAGGAATGGTGGACCGCGCCATGGACGAAGTGGAGGCGGCGCTACGCACGCTCCGCAAGACCCCGCCGGCAAAATCCGACGACTTCTGGCTGTCCACGGGCAGCCAGATGCTGGACGACTTCCACCGCATCACGGGCACAGTGGCGCTGGTGATGATCGCCATGAGCTCGATCGGCCTGCTGGTGGGCGGAATCGGCGTTATGAACATCATGCTGGTGTCGGTGACCGAGCGGACGCGGGAGATCGGGATTCGCAAAGCCGTGGGCGCGCGGAAGAGCGACATCGTGGTGCAATTCCTGACCGAAGCCGTGGTGCTGACCGGCCTGGGCGGCCTGCTGGGAATGACGCTGGGATGGCTGATTTCGATCGGGTTTCGGCTGATCTTCCCCAGTCTGCCGACGTCGGTGCCCTTGTGGTCGGCGGCGCTGGGGGTGTGCGTCAGCGTGGGTGTGGGCCTGTTCTTCGGCACGTGGCCGGCACTGAAGGCCGCGCGCCTGGACCCGGTGGTGGCGCTGCAGTACGAGTGAAGGGGCGGCTTCCGGCTCAACGCCGATCGCGGTCCGTCTCGCGGCGCGTTCCCTTGTGTGGGCCATCGGATCCGCAGCCGGACGCCATATTGCTACAATAATGCTGTGGGCAATATCGAATTTGCCTGGGATCCGCGCAAGGCGGCGGCCAACGTCGTCAAGCACGGCATCTCTTTCGAGGAGGCGCGGACCGCTTTCTTCGATGAATGCGCCCGCTTGATCGACGATCCGGATCATTCCGCGGACGAACGGAGATTCCCGCTGCTGGGGTTCAGTCGTCAGGCGCGATGCCTCCTGGTCAGCCATTGCTACCGGGAATCCAATTCGGTCATTCGGCTGATCTCGGCGAGACGCGCCACCGCCCGCGAAGAGAAGGGCTACTGGAGGTTCCGATGAGAAGCGAATACGACTTTTCCAAGTCGCGCAAAAACCCGTACACCAAACAGCTCAAGCGTCAGATCACGATTCGACTCGATCCCGCAGCCGTGGACTATTTCAAGGAGTTGGGCGCCGAGTTGGGCATGCCGTATCAGAACCTGATCAACCTGTTCTTGAGGGACTGCGCCGCCCGGAAACGGCGCCCCACGATTCACTGGCCGGGCGAGCCGTCCAAGCGGCCGGCAGCGGTGGGAAATCGGGTGAATCGGGCGAAAAGTTGAGCGCATGGCCCGCTCCTTCGTTGCGCCTTCTGACTACCTGTGCTACATCATGGTGCTGGGAGGAAACGTGGGTTTTCGACGCGGCGCGGCGGTCTTGGCGGTCATTCTGGCTACGGGGTCGCTCTGCCGCATCCCGGCGCAGACTCCCGGCGGGACGTCCACGGCGGAACAGGACGCGCACTTCCACCTCGACGTCAACCGCGTGGCTGCCACGTTTTCGGTTACCGATCGCAAAGGCCATTTCGCCGCCATGACACGCGACGACTTCCAGGTTTTCGACAACCGCCGCGAGCAGAAGATCCTGGAATTCTCGGCCGAATCGGAGTTGCCCCTGCGGCTGGCCCTGGTGCTGGATTCGAGCGGCAGCGTGCGCGACCGCTTTCACTTCCTGCAGGACGCCGCCATCGGATTCCTGACCGGCAGTCTCCGCCCGGGCCAGGACCAGGCCATGCTGGTCGCCTTCGATATCGTGCCTACGGTGATTTCCGAATTCAACGGAGATGTGGAGGCGCTGGCCGCGAGAATCCGCGAGGTCCGTCCGGGCGGCGCCACGTCGCTATACGATGCCATCGACCTGGCCGCGCGGCGCATGATGCAGACCTCGCAAACCGCCCGGTACCGGTTCGCCATCGTGGTCTTCAGCGACGGCGACGACAATCAGAGCCGCCTGACCCGCCAACAGGCGCTGGAGGCGGCACAGCGCGCCAACGCCGTGTTGTTCGCCGTCTCGACCAGCGAGCAGAACGTCCCGACGCAGGGCGACAAGGTCCTCCGGTTTCTGACCGAGGAGACCGGCGGCACGGCGCTCTTCCCGTTCAAAGTCGAGGACCTGGCGCGCTCCTTCGATACCATCGCCAAGGAACTTCGCCATCAGTACAACATTCTGTACCGCCCGGATGCACTGGCCGCCGACGGCCAGTTTCACACCGTGGAGATCCGCCTGAAGCAGCCCAAGGGCGGATTCCTGGTTCGCGCCCGCAAGGGCTACTACGCGCCGCGTCCCGCGCCGGGCAAGTGACGCCGCTCTCTATCAGTTTTCCTGCAACCGGACGCCTGTATTAATTGAGGCACGCCATCAGTCTTATGTGGGGCAGGTTTTAACCTGCGGCCGATTTCAATCGGCCTGCCGACCAGCGTGCAGGAGCCGCCCAGGCGGGTTGACAACCCGCCGCAGGTTGACAACCTGCCCCACATAAGACCGCGTGGGAGACTCAGTCAATAACTGTTTCTGGTTCCGGGAAGACCAAGTCGCACCCAGCCCCATCCCGCTCCGTCTCATCCAATCCCACAATCGAACACCTCCCGGCGTACCCGTGTATCCTAAACAGTTGAGAACCCGACGCCGCGATCTGGCAGGGCAAGTGCCCTCATATCGCGTTTGCCACGACTATCATGCGATCTATCGATTCCCGTACGCCCTGCATCCTGATCGCCGACGACCAGCCGGATGTCCTCGAAGCCCTCCGCTTCCTGATCAAAGGCGAAGGCTACCAGGCCGAGTGCGTAAACTCGCCCGCCGCCGCCATCGACTGCGTCGAATCGCGCGACTTCGACGCCGTGCTCATGGACCTCAATTACACCCGCGACACCACCTCCGGCCAGGAAGGTCTGGAGTTGCTCAACCGCATCCAAAACCTGGACGCCACGCTCCCCGTGATCGTCATGACAGCCTGGGGTTCGGTGGAACTGGCTGTCGAAGCCATGCGCCGCGGGGCGCGCGATTTCATCCAGAAGCCCTGGGACAACGCGCGGCTCTCGGCCATTCTCAAAACCCAGATCGAGCTGGGCCGGGCGTTGCGCAAAGGGCAGAGGCTGGAAGCCGAGAACCGGGCGCTGCGTGCGGAGCGCTTTCCCCAGTTGATCGCCCAATCGGCCGCCATGCGTCCCGTGTTGGACGTGATCTCGCGCGTGGGCCCGTCCGACGCCAACGTGCTGATCACCGGCGAAAACGGCACCGGCAAGGGGCTGGTGGCGCAAACCCTGCACTCCGTCTCGCTGCGCTCCACGCGGCCGCTGGTGACGGTCAACACCGGCGGGCTGGCCGAAGGGGTCTTCGAGAGCGAACTGTTCGGACACGTCAAGGGCGCCTTCACCGACGCCAAGACCGACCGCGTGGGCCGCTTCGAAATGGCCGAAGGCGGAACGCTCTTCCTCGATGAAATCGCCAACATCTCGCAGGGGCTGCAGTCCAAACTGCTGCGCACGCTCGAAACCGGCGATTTCGAACGTGTCGGCTCCTCTAAGACGCGCCGCGTGGATGTCCGTATCTTCTCGGCCACCAATGCCGACCTGGGAGCGGCGGTCGCCGACGGGCGATTCCGCCAGGACCTGCTCTTCCGGCTCAACACCATCGAAGTCCGGCTGCCGGCCTTGCGCGACCGGCGCGAAGACATCTCCGTGCTGGCGGTCCACTTCCTGCGGCAACACGCGGAACATTATCGCAAGCCGATTACGGGCTTCGAGGAAGGCGCCATCAAGGCGCTGCTGGCGCACGGTTGGCCGGGCAACGTCCGCGAGTTGGACCACGCCGTGGAGCGAGCCGTCCTGATGGCCGAAGGCGACGTGGTCCGCGCCGGCGACCTGGGGTTGCGCTCCGGCCGCGAAGGTCCTCTCCGCATGGAGGATATGAGCCTTGAGGATGTGGAAGCCCTGCTCGTCAAGAAGGCCCTGGCGCGTTTCAACGGCAACGTCAGCCATGCCGCCAGCGCCTTGGGCCTGAGCCGCAGCGCCCTGTACCGGCGGCTGCAACGGTACGGCTTGTAGGAGCCCCGTGAAGCCCGATCCCGAATCTACCGCTCCGGTTCACAAAGATTCGCTCCTCGGTCATGAGGGTCGCGTGGTGCTGCTGGCCTTTCTGGCCGGGTTGCCGGGCTCGGTATCCGCCCTGCTGCTGCTCTGGTATTGGACCGGCGAGCACTCGGCGCGCACCGAGTGGACGCTGACTGTGGCGATCCTGCTCGGTTGGATCGGTTTTGCGATGGCCGCGCGGGAACGCGTGGTCTTCCCCCTGCAGACGGTGTCGAACCTGTTGGGCGCGCTACGCGAAGGCGACTACTCGGTTCGCGGCCGCTCGCCGCGCTCCGACGACGCGCTGGGCGAAGTCATGCGCGAGATCAACACCCTGGGCAGCACGCTGCGCGAACAGCGGTTGGGGGCGCTTGAAGCCACCATGCTGCTGCGCACCGTGATGCGCGAAATCGACGTGGCTATCTTCGCCTTCGACGAGCGTCAGCGGCTGCGCCTGGCCAACCGCGCCGGCGAGCGGCTGCTGGCGCTCGATCCGGAACACCTGCTGGGCAAGACGGCCGAGGAACTGCATCTCCAGGTCACCCTCGACGGTCCCGACCAGACCACCTTGCAGGCGTCGTTTCCCGGAGGCGCCGGCCGCTTCGGCATACGCCGCACGCGCATCCGCGAGCGTGGGCTGCCGCTTGAGCTGGTGGTGATTTCGGACTTGACGCGGGCCTTGAGCGAGCAGGAACTGCTGGCGTGGCAGCGGCTGGTGCGCGTGTTGGGCCACGAGTTGAACAACTCGCTGGCGCCCATCAAATCCATCGCCGGCAGCCTGGTGAGCATCATGGGCCGCGACCCGCTGCCCGACGACTGGCGCGACGACATGCTGCGCGGTCTGAACGTCATCACCTCGCGATCCGAGAGTTTGAGCCGCTTCATCGGCGCCTACGCCCGCCTGGCCAAACTGCCGCGCCCGCAACTGCAACCGCTGGAGGTGGCTGCGTGCGTGGGCCGTGCGGTGAGCTTCGAAACCCGGCTACCCGTGGAAGTGCAGGCCGGCGAGCCGGTCGCCGTGCAGGGCGATCCCGACCAGTTGGAGCAGGTGCTGATCAACCTCCTGCGCAATGCCGCCGACGCCGCGCTGACCACTCACGGCAAGGTCTCGGTGGGCTGGCGGCGCGATGGCGCCATGCTGGAAATCTGGGTCGCCGACCAGGGTCCCGGACTTTCCTCCACCGCCAACCTCTTCGTTCCGTTCTTCACCACCAAGCCCGGAGGATCGGGCATCGGGCTGGTCCTCAGCCGCCAGATTGCCGAAGGCCACGGTGGAGCGCTCATGCTGGAGAACCGCACCGATGGCCCCGGCTGCATCGCGCGCCTACGCCTGCCGTCGTAACCGGGGGAGCGCAAGGTCACTCACTTTGCCCGGCATTGAAGGTGCTGCGGAATTCATGGGGCAGGCTGGCAACCTGTGGCGGGTAGTCAACCCGCCTGGGCGGCTTGGACACACCGGCGGGCAGGCGGGTCTACATCCCGCCGCATCTCCGCTACCGGGAAAACCGGCTGATTGGCATGGCGCATTCCCGGTTCGAGAGGCAAAATGGGAAGACCCTTCGCCCGCTATGAACTCCGCCCCACGGGCTTCGCTTCCAGAGCTTCGATGGCCTTGCGGCAAGACTCGGGGACCGGTACCGTCTGGTTCCGGCTGTAATCCAGCACCACCAGCGTGGAATCGACCTCGGCGGCCACCGAATCGAGAGCCTTGCTCACCACCAGATGTTGCATCCGAAAGCTGCGGTTCCCGATGGCCGTGACCTTGGCGCCTACGTAGACCGTATCGGGATACGTCAAAGGCTTCTTGTAATCGCACGAGATCCGCGCCAGAATCGGCCCGATGCCCGCGGGCGGCAACGAGGGCCACAGATCGATGCGCGCCAGGTATTCGACTCGCACCGATTCGCACCAGCGCAGGTACACCAGGTTGTTCACGTGCCCGAAAGCGTCATGGTCGCCCCATAGCAAGGGAACGGTAATCACGACGGGAAAATCGATCAAAGCCGCATGGCAGTGTTTCATTGGGTTGATGTGTCGCAGCGCACCTTTTCGAGCGTAACTCCTTTCGTCTCTTCTCGCAAAGCATGCGTGCGCCTACATCGAGTTTAGTCCACCCTCGGCGGGCGGTGCGGCTCGATCGGGAAAGTCCTCAAAAAGAATCATAATGCCGCCGATATGAAATGAAGTGGGACTCTTTGTGCGAAAGCTCGGCCTTCGGCTATTCTTCGCAATCGCGACTGCCGCTGCGGCTTGGGGTCTCGACCCCAGGCTGGCGATCACCCAGTACGGGCACGAAGTGTGGACGACCGCCAACGGACTGCCCCAGAACTCGATTCGCGGCATCGCCCAGAGTACCGATGGATATCTCTGGATCGCCACCATGGGCGGGCTTGCACGGTTCGACGGAGTCAGTTTCACGGTATTCCATCCCGAAGTCGCTGCGGCGGCGGGTATCGACAGGATCACGGCTTTGGAGGCGGACCCCGGCGGCGGCCTGTGGATCGGGGCTGGCGGCGCGGGTGTCCTACGCCTTCTGAATGGCAAGTTCACCCAGGCGGTCGCCGGTACCGACCTGCCAAACGCCAACGTGCGCGCCCTCAAGGTGGACTCCGGCGGGGTCCTGTGGATCGGCACGGATGCGGGGCTCGCCAGGTACGATCGTGGAAAGCTCTACACGGTCTTTAAGGGCGGGTCCGAGCTGAATGTGCATTGCGGATTCGAGTACCCGGCGGGGACGTTCTGGGTCGGAACCAATAGCGGACTCAAGAAGATCGAGAACGGAGCTATCACCACCTATACAACGAAGGACGGGCTGGCCAGCGACTCTGTCTGGGCGCTGGCGGGCGGACCGGACGGGGAGCTTTGGATCGGCACCCGGCCGGGCGGCTTAAGCGTGCTGCGCGGAAAAGTGTTTCGCACCTACACCACGCGCGACGGCCTGACCTCTAATGCAGTGATCGCGCTGCAGCGGGACCGCGACGCCAACCTGTGGATCGGAACCGAGGGCGGAGGGCTCAACCGGCTCGCCGGCGGCAAGTTCGTTTCGTATTCGGACCGCGCCGGGCTGTCCAACAAGGTGGTCCGCTCCATTTACGAAGATCGGGAAGGGAGTGTGTGGCTGGGCACGGCCGGAGGAGGGCTGAACCGGCTGAAGGGCTACCGTTTCACCGAGCGCTCGACGCGCGAAGACCTGCCCAGCGATATGATTCGCACCATCTCCCAGGACAATTGGGGAGAGGTCTGGATGGGAACCGGCGACGGCATCGCCCGCATCACGCCGCAAGGCAGCGTGCTTCACTACTCCACCAGGGACGGCTTGGCGAGCGACCTGATCTGGCCGGTGCTGAGGGCCCGCAACGGGGATCTGTGGGCCGGGTCGGAACAGGGCGTTCTGCACTGCTTTCGCCAGGCGGACTTCACCCATCCGGCGGCGCTCCGGACATGGAAACTGGACGGAGCCACGCGCAAGATCTTCGAGCAATCCGATGGCGCCATCTGGGTGGGGACGGTTTCCCAACTGGTGCGCTTTAAGGACGGGCTGAAGACCGTGGTGGGGCGGGATGAAGGTCTGGCGGACACCGCCATTACGGCCATCGCGGACCGCTCGGGCGGCGGATTCTGGGTGGCCACCCGCTTCGGCATTCAGGAATACCGCGACGGCCGGTTCCTGCCCGCGATCGGACCCGCGCAGGGAGTGGTGGGAAGCGCCGTCAGCTTGCTGGAAGATTCGGATCGCAATCTGTGGGCCGTCGCCGCCGCCGGGCTCATCCGTATCTCCAACGGCAAAGTCGCGACCATCGCCAAGGCCAACGGCCTGCCGGATGCCGGTATGTTCCAGATGGTAGAGGACAACTATCGTACCTTTTGGATCGCCACCCGCAAGGGAGTCTGGCGCATCTCAAAATCGGAACTGGATGCGGTCGCCGAGGGCCATCGACGGACGATCAAGGTGGATTCGTTTGGTGCGGCCGACGGTATTCAGGGAGCCAGCGAGTTCGTGCTCGAGTATTCCCCTTCGGCCTGCAAGATGCGCGATGGAACCGTGTGGTTTCCCACCTTCGGCGGAGTTCTGAGCGTGGATCCCGCGCGCGTTGGCGCCAACCGCCGCCCGCCGCCGGTGTTCGTGGAGCGGGTTACGGCGGACAATCGTAAACCCCTCGCCGAGGGCGGCCGCATCGTGGCGGGACGCAGCCTGGAGATTCACTACACCGCGCTGAGCCTGCTCTCGCCCGACCGCGTGCGCTTTCGTTATCTGCTGGAAGGGTTCGACCGCGAGTGGGTGGACGCGGGCACGCGGCGCGTGGCGTTCTACACCAACCTGCCGCCCGGCCCGTACCGGTTCCGCGTAGTGGCCTGCAACGACGATGGCGTCTGGAACCTGGCGGGGGCGTCCTTTCGTTTCGAGTTGGCGCCGCGATTTTACCAGGCCGTCTGGTTCTATCTGCTGTGCGGCCTGGCGGTCGCCCTGGCCGGGGCAGCCGCCTATCGCTGGCGGCTACGCGGCCTTCGGGAGCGGGAGAAGCGGCTGCTGGAGCGCGTCGAGGAACGGACCGCCGCCCTGCGCATCGAAGTACAGGAGCGCAAACGCGCCGAAGAGGCGGCCGAAACCGCCAACCGGTGTAAGAGCGAGTTTCTGGCGAACATGAGTCACGAAATCCGGACGCCGCTCAACGGTGTCATCGGCATGACCGGACTGCTGCTCGATACCGCCCTCGCGCCCGAGCAGCGCGAATATGCGGAGATCGTGCGGAAGTGCGGCGAAGCCCTCCTGACCGTCATCAACGATATCCTCGATTTCTCGAAAATCGAGGCCGGCAAAATGCAGATCGAGTTGTTGCCGTTCGACCTCCGCCTGGTGATCGAAGACGTCATGGAGATGGTATCGCCGAAGGCCGAAGAGCGGAACCTCGACCTGATTCTGGAATACCCGCCGGGGCTGCCGCGCCACTTCCTGGGCGATGCCGCGCGAATCCGGCAGATCGTCACCAATCTTGCCGGCAACGCCGTGAAATTCACGCACCGCGGACACGTGTTGATCGCCGTCGAGTGCCAATCGCAGCAGGGCGATTCCGCGGCCATGCGGGTTTCGGTGCGCGACACGGGCACCGGGATTCCCGAAGACAAACTCGCCACGGTATTCGAGAAATTCAGCCAGGCCGACGCATCCACCACGCGCCGCTACGGAGGCACCGGGCTGGGGCTGACCATTTGCAGCCAACTGGCCGCCTTGATGGGAGGCAGTATCGGCGTGCAAAGCCGCGTAGGGGAAGGTTCCACTTTCTGGTTCACGCTCCCGCTGGCGCTCGATTCCCAGCCGCTCGCGCCGCCCGCCCCGGTGGACAATCTCCGCGGCCTGCGTGTGATGATTGTGGACGACAACGGCGTGAACCGGCGTGTACTGCACGAACAGATCGCGAGCTGGGGAATGCGCAACGGGAGTTTTCCTTCGGCCCTCGAAGCGTTGGCGGAACTCCGCGCGGCGCAGGCCGGCGGCGATCCCTACCATTTCGTTCTCCTGGATTACCAGATGCCCGAGATGAACGGCGCGGCGCTGGCGGCCTCCATTCGCGCGGATACGGAAATCCGCCGTCCGGTGGTCGTGCTGCTGACTTCCGCGGGCCATTTGAAGGACATTGGTTCGATCGAGGGAATGGCCATCGACGCCTTCCTCACCAAGCCGGTCCGCCAATCGCAACTCTTGAGTACGCTCACCAGGGCGTGGTCGAAAACAATGGCGGCGGCCGGCGCGGACATCCCACCGGAGCCCCCGAAATCGTTGCGGGGCACGCCCGAAGCGAACCGTTTCGTTGCGTCGCTGCGCATTCTGGTCGCCGAAGATAACGCCGTGAACCAGAAGGTCGCCGTCCGCATGCTCGAAAAACTCGGATTGCGCGCCGACGTGGCAGCCAATGGCCGCGAGGCCGTTGCGATGTTCCGCATGCTCCCCTACGACCTGATCTTCATGGATTGTCAGATGCCGGAGATGGACGGTTATGCCGCCACCCGGGAAATCCGCCGGCTGGAGCCGCCCGGCCACCATCTGGGGATTGTCGCCATGACCGCCGAAGCCATGACCGGCGTGCGCGAAGAGTGCCTGGCCGCGGGTATGGACGACTACATCTCCAAGCCGGTGAAGATGGAGAGCCTGCAGGAAGCCGTCGAGCGGTGGCTCTCGAGACCGCCGGTCGAGCCACTGCACGAAGTCCCGCAGGCGTAAACGGCCGGATCGCAAGATGCCTTATGTGGGGCAGGATGGTATCCTGCGGCGGGTTGTCAACCCGCCTCTGGATCGACAGACCGCGCTCGCGGCGCCATGAGCCTGAAACTGCCAGGCGCCCCGATGAGTCGAGTTGCGACACGTACGACTCCGCGCGCCACGCGGCTCAGTTATGAATCTCGTAGTGAGCGCCCGAGGCGATCGCGATCTTCGCTCGTGTCCCGCCTTCCGCTTCCACCGACAGCTTGGCTTGCCCATTCACAAACACCTGGCCGCCCCGTTGCGCCACCGGCATCAGGACTTCGGCCGAGATCCCGTTGGGAAGGTCGAGACTCATCGAAGTGGTCGCGCCCTCTTTCTTGAGGCCGACCTGAATCGGACCGTGGGGCGTAGGCTCCGTTCCCTTGGCCCACTGGAGGTCCAGCAGATCGGGACGAATCACCGCCTTATCGAAACCGCGCGCCGTCGGCTTGATGCCCAGCACTTCCTCCATCAGCCACGCCGTCGGCCCGCTCGACCAGCCATGCGCCAGGCTCACGAAATAACCGCTCGTGCCATCGGCCTGCAGCGACACGTGGAAATTCTTCTTCGGCCACGTGGCGTCGTACGATTCCCAGAAACTGGTCGCGCCCAGTTCCAACATGCCGCCCCAGAATTTCCGGATCCACGCCAGTGCGTCGGCGCGGTGATTCATCTGCGCCATGGCGCTGGTCACGTAATAGTTGTAATACGGGGTGATGGAGTACGCGCTGTACTGCTCGTGGCCCACATGGGAAAGCACCTGGTCCCAGATCGCGGCGTATTGCGCCGGGCCGGCGATGCCCGAAAGCACGGCCATGGCGTTGGGCTGCCAGCGCGCTCCGTAAGTCCCGGCGGCGTCGGTGAGCGACTGCGCGGCGGCCTGTTTGAGGATTGCCGCGCGCTCCTCGAAGTGCTCCGCGGCGGCCGTGTCGCCCAGTTCGCGCAGCAGATAGGCGCCGTCGCGATAGGCTTTGTAGAATTCGAATTCCGTGCCGCGCCGGGCCTCCGCGGTATCGCCGTAAAGATCGGCGGACCAATCCACAAACGGCCACGATTTGGTCTTATTGACGTACAGATTCCGCTCGTCCAGTTCGGCGTCCATGAAGCGCTGCAACTGAATCAGGCGCTGATGGATGGAGGCCAGGTGCTCGCGCGATCCCACGTGCCGGTAGTATTCCGCCTCGCCGGTGATGAAGAACGCGGAGTAGCCGGCAATCCCGTTGACGTGCTGATTCACCGGCTCGGGACCGATCAGATTGTTCAACGTGCTCTCCATCAGGAAGCGGTCGGCAAAGACTTTCGAGATCACCTTGCCGCTCACATCCAGGTCGCCCATCCATCGTCCGCGGTCGCGCTTGGGCGCGTCCCAGATGTCGTCCTGCATGCACAGGTGCGCGGTGTAGGCGCCCACCTCCCAAATGCGGTTGAGCAGCGGATCGGAGGATTCGAAGGAGCCTTGGTACTTCACCGGGTAGTAGATTCCATCCAGGCGGATGGCGCGAAAACGCACCGGCGCATCGCCGCTCACGAAGCGGATCTTGGCATAGCGAAACGCCGTCTTCGGTCCGCGGGCCTCGCCGCGCGCCGGGATGTAGAGCGGATTGACGCCCAGGTACTGCCCGTTGCTGGCGGCCTCGCCTTCGGATTCGCCATACTGGATCACCACCTGCGCGGGCGCCTCCGAGTCCGACAGGAACTCCACGCGGCCCACCACTTCACGTCCGAAATCGAGCATCAACGAAGGCGCGTCCTGCTCCTCCACGTTCTTGCCCGCCAGGTTGACGGTGAACTCCTGCGCCTTCGCCGACACCGGTTGGAGCGCGGTCAAGGCTGGGATATTGGCGAAGGAACTGCGGCCTTCGAACACGTGCGTTACCGCCGTGGCGGCGAGCGAAAAGCGCGCCAGAAACGGCGAGATGCCATCGTAGCCGGGCCAGTCGTACAGCCCCGCGTCGCCGCTCCACTGGAAGAAGGCAATATCGTCTTCGATGCCCCCCAGCGACTGCACCGCGGGCCAGGCGCGATCGTCGAAGCCCGGCTGCTCCCATCCCTCAGGAGCATTCAGTACGCTCTTCCACTCCGCGCCGCTCATCCCGAGTGGCGGGGCTTCGATTCCCCTGGCGGCCGGCACAATCTTGACCACCAATACCTCGCCGAACGTCTGCTGCGCCGTCTTGGCGCTGTTGCTCGCGCTGACAATCCCGCGCCCGCGGACCACCTCCAGCGCCAGCGTGTTGGAGCCGCGGCGAAGCTGGCCCGCTACATCCGTGGCGAACACATGCATGCCGATGGGCGCGAAAATGTCGCTCTTAACCTGATCCACCAGATGGCCGTTCAGGAAGACCCGCGCCGATCGCGGACCGGCGATGTAGAGGGTGGCAGCCGCCGGCGCCGACGCCACCGTGAAGGTGTATCGAAAGTAGTGCGGATCGACTTTGAAATCCTGCTTGGCCCAGTCGTAGCTGATCTTGGCCACCGCCGCCGAGTCGCCCTGCGTCCAGATGTACTGCTCGGGCAGAGGCTTATGGACGGCCGATTGCAAGCGGTGACGCTCGATGGCCGCCGTAGGGTCGAGTGGCTCCTGGGCCGCGGCCGGACGGACGCCGGCCAGACAGATCGCCAATAACAGGGCCTTCACAATTTGCCGGTAATGGAGCATTCTCTTATCCTCAAAGTCGGGTACTGCCGTCGCGCCAGAACTCTTCGAGCAGCCATTGTACCGCCGCGTCACAAGGAGCTCAGCGCATGCAAGTGCGGCCCCGCCTTCCCTCGCACCAGGGCAAGACGGCAGTTCGTCGAGTGCGCACTCATGCGCGCCGCGTCCCGACTCGTCGGGATGCCCGGCGGACACTCGCAGATTCAGAGGCTCTCCGCCAGGCATTCCCCGCGACTGCGCCATGGCACTTACTCTGTACTGCGAATGCCGCAGGAATTGTGGGCAGGCCCGCAACTTGCCCCACCTCGCCGTCAGCTCTTGAAGAACTGGCCGATGGCGCGCGTGGCCTGGCGGATGCGGTGGTCGTTCTCTACTAGCGCGAAGCGTACGTAGCCTTCGCCCATGGGACCGAAGCCGATGCCGGGGGACACGGCGACCTGGGCCTTCTCAAGCAGCAACTTCGAAAACTCCAGCGAGCCGAGAGTGCGGAACCGCTCGGGGATGGGCGCCCAGACGAACATGGATCCGCGCGGCTTTTCCACCGGCCAACCGGCGCGGCTCAAACCGTGAATCAGGACGTCGCGGCGTTTCTGGTAGAGCGCGCAAATCTTCCGGGTCTCCTCTTCGCACTCGCGCAGGGCGATGATGGAGGCGATCTGCACGGGCTGGAAGACGCCGTAATCCAGGTAGCTCTTGATGCGCGCCAGTGCGCCGATCATGCGCGCATTGCCCACGCAGAAGCCCACCCGCCATCCCGCCATGTTGTAGCTTTTCGACATGGAGAAGATCTCCACGGCGACATCCTTGGCGCCTTCCACCTGCAGGATGCTGGGCGGCTTATAGCCGTCGAAGCCCAGGTCGGCGTAAGCGGAATCGTGGATGATCATGGTGCCGTGCCGCGCCGCCAGACCCACCAGTTCGCGGAAGAAATCGAGGTCTACGCAAGTGGTGGTAGGGTTGTGGGGGAACGAGATTAGCAGGAATTTCGGCGGCCGGGTGGAGTTGCGGTAGAGGTCTTCGAGCGAACCGAGGAATGTGGCCGCGTCCGGCATGGGCAGCATGCATGCCTGACCTTCGGCCATGATGACGCCGTATTGGTGGATGGGATACGCGGGATTGGGCGAGACCACCACGTCGCCGGGACCGACGGTGGCGAACAACAGATGGGCCAGGGCATCCTTGGCGCCGATGGTGACGATGGCTTCGCGGTCGGAATCCAGTTCCACGCCGTAGTTGGCCTGGTAGCGGCGTACGATCTCTTCGCGCAGCTTGGGAATTCCGCGCGACTGGGAATAGCGGTGGTTGCGGGCGTTGCGGGAGGCCTCGATCAGCTTGTTGACCACGACTCGCGGCGTGGCGCCGTCGGGATTTCCCATGCCGAGATCGATCACGTCGATCTGCGCCGCCCGTGCCTTGGCGCGCATTTCGTTGATGACGGCGAAGACATAGGGCGGCAGCTTCTGGATACGATAAAACTCTTCGGAATTTTCGGGCATTGTGCCCATTGTATCGTGCAAGAGCGCGGCGTCAGCCCGTGGCGTGCGCACTCATGCGCGCCGCATCCCGGCTCATCGGGGCGCTCGGCGAACGCCCGTAGATTCACAGGCACTCTGCCGGGCGAATACTTGGGATGAAAGCGGCGCGCGTGCGTGACGCGGCGCCGGGCCGCTACAATGAGAATACTCCCATCCATGTCCCTCGCGGGTAAGCTCGACTACATTTTCGACACAGCGGTTCAGATGCGGGGCCGGGGACTGTACTCCGCCGGCGCCGTGCGCATCAAGGACGCCGGGCCGCGCCACGTTTTCGGCCAAGTGATCGGCGGCAGCGAGTACGATGTGCGCTTGACCCTCGAGGGGAACACCATGCAGATCTGGTGCGATTGCCCGTATTTCGCGGATCGGGGACCGTGCAAGCATCTTTGGGCGATGATCCTGGCGGGCGATGCGAAGGGCTTGCCCGGAGACGCGCTGCTGGTGAAGGACCTGCACGTCGAAGACGAGTTCGACACGAACGAGGACGACTTTGGGTACGAGGATGACGATGACGACGAGGTGGAGGATGTTTACGCATACCATCGCCCGGCCGTGCGGCCGCAGCCACGCATTCCGGGATGGAGCGACCACCTGGAGACCGTCGAGCGAAAGCTCGGTCTGCAGAACGGACGAGGCGGCGGGCGGGAACGGGTTTCCGAGGTCTGGTACGTGGTGGACATCCCCGGTTCCCGGTCGGCGGGCAAGATTGCGATCGAGCTGTTTTCGCGGACGCTGAAGAGAAACGGGGAGTGGGGGCTTCTTAAGGAGCTACGCCTGACGCCGCAGCAGGCGTGCGAGTTGCCGGACGCCACGGATGCCGACATCGCCGGGGCGTTGCTGGGCGGCCAGGATTATTACTCGTTTCAGCTATACTCCTCATCGAGCGGAGCGTACCGGAAGACGCTGCCACGCCGCATGGCATACGGGCTGCTGCCGCGCATGGCCGCTACGGGGAGGCTATATTGCCGGGCGGGCGCCGGGGCGGAGCTCCGTCCGCTGATATGGGACGACGGCGAAGCCTGGACGCTGCGTCTGGCCGTACGCCAGGACGAGCGCGAGCAGTGGAATATCACGGGCGCGCTGTGCCGCGGCGAGGAGCGCATGGAGTTGGGCGATCCGACTCTGGTAGTGGACGGTTTTGCCTTGGCGGGCGGCAAACTGGCGCGCTTCGAGGCCGGGGGCGCCTTTGCGTGGGTGGACGAACTGCGGATGGCCAGGCGGATTTCCTTTTCCAACCGCGAGCGCGATGCGGTGATGGAGCGGCTGCTGAACTGCGCCGTGCTGCCGCCGCTCGATGTGGACCCGCCGCTCGAATTCGAGGAACGCCACGCGCAGCCGCGGCTGGGTCTGCGGGTGAAACAGCAGGGAGCCGCGCCGGGAGAGGTGAAACACACGGCGCGGCTGCTGCTGGACTACGGGCGCGGCTGGGTGGAAGGCCCGTCGGAGGGCCGCGGGGTGTGGTTTCCCGAAGAACGCGTCTACCTGGTGTGCGACGCCGCGGCGGAGCGGGCGGCGGTGGAGAGGCTGCAGGAACTGGGGCTGCGGGGAGACTCGTACCGCCCGGGCGCGTGGTCGCTACCCACCCGCCAATTGCCGCGCATAGTCCGCGAACTGATCCACGCCGATTGGCATGTGGAGGCCGAAGGCAAGGCCTTTCGCAGTCCGGGCGCGGCGCATGTCGCGGTGAGCTCGGGAATCGACTGGTTCGAACTGCGCGGCGAAGTGGATTACGGCGGCGCTACCGCCACCCTGCCGCAGTTGCTGGCGGCGTTGCGGCGGGGCGATTCGATGGTGGTTCTGGGGGACGGCACCTTCGGATTGCTGCCGGAAGAGTGGCTGGAGCGGTTCGCGCCCCTGGCCGGACTGGGCACCAAAGAGGAAGACCATCTGCGCTTCCGCCGCAACCAGGCCGGCCTGTTGGACGCCCTGCTGGCGGCCCAACCGGACGTACGCGTGGACGCGCTTTTCGAGCGCATGCGGGAACAGATGCGCCGCTTTCAGGGCATCCGCGCGCTGGAGCAGCCGGAAGGATTCGTAGGGCAGTTGCGCGACTACCAGCGGGAAGGCCTGGGATGGATGGAGTTCCTGCGCGAATTCGGTTTCGGCGGTTGTCTGGCGGACGACATGGGAGTGGGCAAGACCGCGCAGGTGCTGGCGCTGCTCGAGACGCGGAGAGCGCAGGGCAAAGGGCCGTCGCTGGTGGTGGTGCCGAAGTCGCTGATGTTCAACTGGCGCGAGGAGTCCGCGCGATTCACGCCGCGGCTGCGCGTGCTGGAACACATCGGGATGGCGCGCGACGAGGCGGCGATCGCCCGGCACGACCTGGTGCTGACCACTTACGGAACCCTGCTGCGCGATGCGCCGGGCCTGGCGCAACTGGATTTCGACTACGTGGTGCTGGACGAAGCCCAGGCGGTGAAGAACGCCTCCACCGCGTCGGCCAAGGCGGTGAGGCTGCTGCGCGGAAGCCACCGCCTGGCGCTCAGCGGCACGCCGGTGGAGAACCACCTGGGCGAGTTGTGGAGCCTGTTCGAGTTCCTCAATCCCGGCATGCTGGGCGAGGCCAAGGTGCTCAAGATGAGCGGCGGGCTGGCCAGAAATCCCAGCGAAGAATCGCGCAAACTGCTGGCCCAGGCGCTGCGCCCCTTCATCCTGCGCCGCACCAAGCAGCAGGTGGCGCGCGAGTTGCCAGCCAAGAGCGAGCAGACCATTTTTTGCGAACTGGAAGGCGCGCAGAAGAAACAGTACGACGAACTGCGCAAGCATTATCGGGGGGTCCTGCTGAAGCGCGTGGACCAGCAGGGCCTGGGGCGGTCGAAGATGCAGGTGCTGGAGGCATTGCTGCGCTTGCGCCAGGCCGCCTGCCACCCGGGGTTGCTGGACGCCCGGCGGGGCGACGAGCCGAGCGCCAAGATCGATACGCTGCTGGAGCATCTCGCGGAATTGCGCGAGGAAGGCCACAAGGCCCTGGTATTCTCGCAGTTCACCACCCTGCTGGGGATCCTGCGCCGCAAGCTGGACGCCGGCGGCGTGCATTATGAGTATCTGGACGGCGCCACGCGCGACCGCCAGGCACGCGTCGAAGCGTTTCAAAACGACCCGGACTGCGGCCTCTTCCTGATCAGCCTCAAAGCCGGCGGCTTGGGACTGAATCTCACGGCGGCGGAGTATGTCTTCCTGCTGGACCCATGGTGGAACCCGGCCGTGGAAGCGCAGGCCGTGGACCGCGCGCACCGCATCGGACAGACCAAGCCGGTATTCGCTTACCGGCTGATCGCCCGCGACACGGTGGAGGAGAAGGTGCTGGAGTTACAGAAGACCAAGCGGGAGCTGGTGGACGCCATCCTTGGAGAGGACAACAGCCTGATCCGCGATCTGAAGCGCGAAGACCTGGAACTGCTGCTGTCGTAGGGATCGTTAGGCGCAGCGACAAGCCGTGGCGTGCGCCACGCCGGCGCGCCAATTATTTCACGGCATCCGACGCTCACGGCTCCGACAGGAGCCACAACCGTAAGGGAGTGGTGGCCGGCGACCGAACATCATCGCGCAATCGGAGACCTGGTGGAGGCACGCCTTGCCCGCGTCCCTGCATTCGATCCTCGACGGCCGGCGTATCAAGCCAGTGAGGAAACAAGATGCGACTTGCAACTATTCTATATGCCCTGGTCCTGGCGCCGCTCTGCGCGCAGGAATTCCGTCTGCCCGCCAGCCTGGAGAAGTTGGCCGCCAAAGCCGAGGAATCCGTAGACGTAACGCTGGACAGCCAGATGCTGAAGCTGGCCTCGCAGTTCCTGCCCAGCGGAGACAAGGACGAAGCCAGAGTCAAGAAGGCGCTCGCGGGGTTGGAGAGCATCACCGTACGCAGCTACCGGTTTTCGAGCGAGGGAGCCTACAACCCGGCGGATCTGGATGGCATCCGCGCCCAGCTCAAAATGCCCGATTGGTCGCGCATTGTGGGCGTGAAGTCCAAAGGGGGCGACAACGCCGACGTGTATCTCAAAGTGATGCCGGACGGCGCGATCGGCGGAGTGGTGATCCTTTCGGCGGAACCCCGCGAATTGACCATGGTCGGCATCGCCGGCCGGCTGGACGTGGCGCAGTTGGCCGATCTGGGCGGCAAGTATCACATTCCCGAACTGGAGCCCGGTTCGCTGAGCCGCGGCCTCAAGGGCGCCAAATGAACCTGCGGGTGATGGCGGTATTGCTGGCGGCGTCCACGGCGGGGGTCGCCGCCGACCGCGAATTCGACCGCCTGGTGGACTCGATCGAGTCGCACTACGGCATTGAGCGCGCGCACATCCCGCTGCTGGGCGTGGCGGATTTCGCGTTGAAGCTGGCCCACCCGAAAGGCGCGCGCGGATTCAAGCTGGCCGTATTCGACGACCTGAAGTCTTGTGAAACCTGCTTCGACAGGGAGGAACTCGACGGCTTCATCGCCAAAGCGTCCGAGGGGTTGTTGCATCCCCTGGTGCGCACGCACTCGCGCGGCGAAGCGACGTACGTTCTCACCGGGCAGGTCGGGACGTACACCAGAATGCTGATCGCCACATTCGAAAGCTCCGAAGCCACCATCGTGGAAGTGACCGTGGACTTGAAGACGCTGCTGCGGACAATCGACTCACCGGGCCGGGCGGACGACTGGGTGAAGTAGCGGGAAGTTGTCCCCGTAGCCCCAATTGGCCTTCTTCCGGCGGCGGCCCGCGCGATAGAATCACACCAGAGACATAGGGAATGATCAAACATCTCTGGACGCTCGCGTTGACCCTCTCGATCCTCGCTCCGCTCGGCGCACAGGACGATCTCAAGGACACCGGCCCGGTGTCCCTGATCATCCAATACCGCTGTTATCCCTCCCATCGCAACCAACTCCGCCAAGCCATGCTCGATCGCGGGCTGGCTCAGTTCGAAGACTGGAAGAACCACGGAATTCTGGCCGACTACCAGATGCTGTTCAGCCGCTACGTCCACACCGGAAGCTGGGACATGCTCGCGCTGCTGCACTTTCGCAAGTATGAGGACGTGGTCCGATGGAAAAACGTCGAACGCCGCAACGCCGCCGGGCTTCCCGCCGATAGCGCGGACTGGCTTACGATGGTCGAGAGCTACCCTGCGGATCTGGTGCGGCAGAAGGTCCCGCAGCCCGTCCCGGACCACCCGGTCTACCTCGTGATCCCGTATACCGTCCCGGCGCCTGTGCCGGCCTATCTGCAGTTTGTGGACGGTTACGAGTGTCCGCAACTGGACGCGTGGGCGGCGGAGGGAATTCTTAGCGGCTACGGCTTCTACATGCAGCGCTACACGGCGGCGCGTCCCTGGGACAGTTTACTGGTGCTCGAGTTCAAGGACGATGTGAGCCTGGGCGCCCGCGATAGGGTTGCCGCCAAAGTGCGGCAATCGCTGGAATACTCCGAGTCCTGGCAACAACTGGCCGGTACGGAGCGCGACACCAGGGCGGAGCAGGCCGCCGTGGTGGCCGACGATCTGGCGCGCGAGCGGTGATCCCGGGACACGGGTGGCCGGGACTTATCCCTAGATCGTGGCGCACACACTCTGGCCAATGCCACTTACTATTCCCAATATTGGAGATACTGCAGAATTTGTGGGGCAGGCTGTCAGCCTGCGGCGGGTTGTCAACCCGCCTGGGTGGCATTGGCATACTGGTCGGCAGGCGGGTTGACAACCCGCCGCAGGTTGCCAACCTGCCCCACATAGGACCGCGTGCGAGACTCAATCAACACCGGTGTCCGGTTGTCGGAAAACCAAGTGGCATTGCGCACCCCTGCTTGCCCCGTGCCGACTCATCGGGACGCCCGGCGACTTCGAGACCCCGCCTAATCCACCTGATACGGCACTGCGATCTCCACCGATTTCGGCGGAAAGCACGTCGTCCGATTACACGCCTGGTAACTCAACTTACCCGCCGCTATCCCCGGACCCGCCGCCGCTCTCGTTCCCACCATGAAATTCGCCGCGATTTCGAAGTTCCCCGTAAATACGCTCAGCGGCTTCTCGGTGAACTCGTATTTCTCCATCGACGCCTTCGGGTAAACCACTTCCCCGCCCTCCAGCGCCCCCTTGTCCGTCCACACGACCTTCAACGGGATCAGGTACTCCTCGCTGGGCGTGTTACTGTTGACGTGGTAACCCGCGTCCACCGCGACCGGTATCCTGGCCTGCACGGCCGCGCTCCGTTTCCCTTCTACTTTATGAATCGCGCCCACCGTCAGGTGGCCGTTACTTTGGGCCAGAAGATACGGCAGGCACAAGCACGCGATTGAGAGCGACTTTCGAGGCAGGCTGCAGCAGTTGTTCCACGCCATCTTGGATATCCTTTTTGCTCGTGAGCCCCAGGTAGACCACGGCGATCTTTCCGTCCCGGTCGATCAGAAACGTCGTCGGCAGCGACTCCACTCCGCCGTAAATCTGCGCCGTCTGATCGTTTCCGATCACCACCCGGTAGTTGATCTTCATTTCCGCCAGAAACGGCTTGACGTCTTCCCACCCGTTATCGTCCATGGAAACGCCCAGCACCTCGAAGCCGCGATCCTTCTTATCGCGCTGCATCTCGATGAACCATGGGATTTCCATCCGGCACGGGCCGCACCACGTCGCCCAGAAGTCCAGCAGAACCACCTTGCCCTTGTAGTCGGAAAGATGCACGGTTCGCCCGTCGGCATCCTTCAAAGCGAAGTCCGGCGCCGGTTTGCGATCGCTCGCCGGCCGGATCGACGCGGCCCTCACCGTGCGCGTGCTCGAAGAGCAGCCCACAAAAAAGGACCCCAGCGCCAGCGCGGAGAATAGGACTACGGAGACACTCGGTCGAAACACAGATAGATTTCCTGGTTCAATTATACCGACAATTCCCGCCCTTCCACCGCCCCCCGAAACCACTCGCGCCGCCGCAGCCGGAATCGCGCCGCCAGCCGGAACTCGCCGTGCCGCCGCACGCCCGAATACAACCACGCCGCCGTGTCGCAGAAACTCTCGCAGCAGTATTCCCGCCACCGCCGCGACCGCCCCACCACATCGCCCGCCGCAAGCCTTCGCCGCCGCCATTCCGCCGACCAGCCCAGTTCCCCCCGCGCCCGCGCCCCGTACTCCTCGCGCATCCTGCCTTCCCAGGCGAGCCGCAGCGGATTCCCCGCGCGCAGCCAGACGAAATGGAACACCTCATGCACAAAGATGCGCGGGAACTCCGCATCCGTGCAATCGAAGGCCATCCGCCGCTCTCTGAGAAAACTCCCCCCGTGCACCGCCCCGCGCCGGTCGCGCAATCCTCGCGCGCGTTGAATGCGGATCGGCGCCCCGGCCATCGCCGGCAGCCGGCGCACCAGAACTTCGATGCGACACGCGCGGGACCGGTCTTCCACCACGAAGAGCACCTTCCAGAATATGCCATCCGCCGCGCACCGGCCCGCGCCGGTTTCATGTGGCAGGATGGTATCCCAATGCCACTTACTTTCCCTACAACCGAACACGGGTATTGATTGAGTCTCGCACGCTGTCTTATGTGGGGCAGGTTGGCAACCTGCGGCCGATTGTCAATCGGCCTGCCGACCAGTATGCCCAAGCCGGCCAGGCCGAGTACCACTCGGCCGCAGGATACCATCCTGCCCCACAAATTCCGCAGAATCTCCAATATTGGGCAAAGTATGCGGCATGGGGATGGTATCCTGCGGCCCCGCGGACCGAGCCATCTGTCCCGCGCTAACCAACGACAACTATTCCGCCGTATCCCTTTACTGCTCAAATAGAAGCGGCATTACCTCCGCCACTGAATTGGACACCCCCATGATGGCTGTCGCCGATCCCGAGATCGCCGTTCCGTTGGAACCCGCATCGCTCCAGGAGACGGGGCTTCCCGAGTCCCTGGTGGAACACATCATCCTCAAGATTCTCTACTTCCGCGGCGAACTATACGGCCAGGATCTCTCCCACGCCATCGGCTTGCGGTTCAGCGTCATTCAGGAACTGGTGGAGATGCTCAAACTGCAGCACCTGGTGCAGGTCAAACGCTCCATCGGCATGGGCAATGTGGGAGCTGTGCTGGCGCTCACCGAAGCCGGCCGCGTGCGCACACGCGAGTACCTGGAGGCCAATCAGTATTCCGGACCGGCGCCGGTGCCGCTCGATCAGTACATCGAACTCGTGAAACAGCAGCGGCCCACGGAGGGCTGGCTCACTAAGAACGCGCTTCGCCAGGCGTTCCGCGGCATGGTGATCACCGAACGCGTGCTGTCGCAGGTGGGTCCCGCGGTCAGTTCCGGCAATTCGCTGCTGATCTACGGGAAACCGGGCGATGGCAAGACGTTCCTCATCGAATCGCTGAACAATCTGGACGCCATGGCGGTCTACGTCCCCCATGCCATCGAGTGCCAAGGCCACATCGTTCAGGTATTCGACCCGGTATACCACCAACGCGTGGCGGACGACGAGCCGGAGTCCGTACAAGCCGTCTCCACGGATCGGTCCCACGATCGGCGCTGGATCAAGTGCCGGCGGCCGTTCATCGTGTCGGGCGGCGAGCTGACGCTGGACATGCTCGATCTGCGCTATAACGTCACTTCGAAAGTGTACGAGGCGCCGTTCCAGTTGAAAGCCAACAACGGCGTGTACCTCATCGACGACTTCGGGCGGCAGCGCGCCACCCCGTCCGAGGTCCTGAACCGCTGGATCGTGCCCATGGAACGCCGCGTGGACTACCTCAGTTTTCTCACCGGCGGAAAGATGACCGTTCCCTTCGAGACGTTTCTGGTATTCTCCACCAACCTGAATCCCGCCAACCTGGGCGACGAGGCGTTCTTGCGCCGCATCCAGTACAAACTGCTCATGCGGGGGCCGGCGCGCAATGAGTTTGTGAAGATCTTCGAAGAGTTCTGCACAACCCGCCAGATTCCCTGCCCCGACGGCATCGTGGACCGCTTCATCGAGCGCCACTACACGCGCACCGGCAAGCCGTTCCGCCGCTGCCATCCGCGAGACGTCCTCAGCCACGCCCTGAACCTGCTGCACTTCGAGAAACTTCCGCTGCAGCTTACCGACCACATTCTGGACCGCGCCTTCGACAGTTGCTTCCTGAGCGAAGAAGACGGCGCCGCTCCGGCGGAAGCGTCGATCCTTCCGTCCGTGGGCAAGACCTGCCTGGACCACTGGGCCGAAAGAGGCGCCTGGATCGCCACCACTTTCGGCTGCGTGTACTATCTGGCCTCCTTCCGCGACTCCGTCCTGGGAGGATATAAGGACGAGAGTTCGGCGCGGGAATACGGTTCCGAGGAGACCTCCCGCACCTTGGCCCAGATGCACCATCGGGCCTTCCATGCCTGGCTGCAATTGACCCTGGACCAGCAGCGAAGCGACTTCCAACGCTTTCTGCAGTCCGCCGAGGGACACGATGCGAACCTGAGCGCCACCCGTACCGACGCGCTCCGCGCACTGGCCCCCGAAGGCGCCAAACCGGAGGAGACGAATCTCTTCGTGAACGACCTGGCGACCATCCTGAGGGCCTGCGCTCCGCCCGTGGATCTCGCCGACGCGATCTCGCAATGGACCCCGGTAGCCGAACCGCAACCCGTGGCGCGGTAAACGATCTTATGTGGGGCCGGTTGGCAACCTGCGGCCGAGTGGCACTCGGCCTACCGACCGGCATGCAAATGCCGACCAAGCCGAGTACCACTCGGCCGCAGGATACCATCCTGCCCCACATAGGACCGCGTGCGTGCCAGGTGTTCGGTTGCCGGAAAAGTAAGTGGCGTGCGCACTCGTGCGCGCCGCATCCAGACTCATCGGGATGCCCGGCGGACAACCGCAGTTTCAGAGGTTCTCCGGCGGGCTCGACTCACGCCTCGCAGCTACTTCTCGGATGAGAAATTTATGCTGATGTGCGTTTCGTTTTCGACCGGAGTGCCGTTCAGCAGCGTAGGCTTATAGACCCATTGCATCACCGAGTCCTTCGCCGCCTTTTGCAACATTGGCGGGCCGCTCAGCACTCTGACGCCTTTGACTTTGCCATCCGTGCCGATGGTCGCCATCAGTTCGACGACTCCTTTCACGCCCATCTGCTGCGCGATTTTCGGATACTCCGGACTGTGCTTGTACACCAACTCGGCGGGGCTGATCTGGCCTCCCGAGTTCCTGCCCGAAGCCGGCGGCGGCGGCGTCTGCCTGGCCTGCGGCGGAGGGGCAATGCCGCTCAGATTGGCGCCCGGCAAGGAACCCGCCTGCGGAGAAGCGCCGGCGCCACCGATACTCGGAGCGTCGGGCAGATCCGTAGAACTGGGCGGACGTAACCGCTTGGCCAGGGACGACGAATCGAACGCACGCGTGGGCACGGCCGGCGCCGCGGATTTCTCGGGCGCCGGGGTCTCCTCCGCCGAAGGCTGGCCTGCAGGTGCGGCCGTGTCGCTCTTGGCGGGCGTGGAAGGTGTCTGCGTCTTGGATGCCGACTTCGGATCGTCCATGGGCGAAGGACGGGTGCGCAGCACGCGCACACTTTCGCTGGCGATTTCGGCGTGGTTCTGACCGGTCACTTCCAGCCGGAAACTGACGTCCGGAGTCAGGGGGGAGTACACAATGCTGCCGTTGAAGAGCTGCCCGGGGTCCATGTCGTAGTTCTCGTGCCGCTCGCCGTCGGAGATCGATAACACCGCGTGTGCGGCATTCTTGACACCCGCCGCGTCGCGGTTCCAGGTCAGTAGAAGGTCTGGCCCGGAGTGTTCCACACGCAGGTTGAGCGCCGAAGTACCGCCCACCGCCAATGTCCCGGAGGTCTTGTGAAACCCGGGATAGAGAAAATATCCCCCGCCGGCCAGCCCGGCGAGTGCCAGTAGAGCCACGCCCCAGACCACTTTGCTTCCCCGGCGCGGGGCCGTAGTCTCGGAGAACATGGCCTCGACTTCCGTCGAAGCCTTGGTGGGGATCAGTTCGGTTCGCCCGGCTCTTTGGGCTATCTCGGCGCGCTCGGCCTTCTCGGCTCGCTCGGGCTTCTCGGCTTTCTCGGGCCTCTCGGCTTTCTCGGGCTTCTCGGATCGCCGCGCCAGAGACTTCTCTTCGGTGCGCGCCACCGGCTCCGTCGCCGGCTTGGGCGCGGGAGCGGGAGCCGGCACTACGGCCGGTTGGGACGATTCGATCGCCGGCACCGGCTCGGGAATGGGTTCGCTCGCGGGCGCCGCCGGAACGGCGATTTCGCGACGCGACGCGATGGGCACTATCTGCCCGCGAATCGGCGGCTTGGGCGCTGCGGCGGCGGCCGGTGCACTGGTCGCGGCACTCGCGGACGGTTCGGCGGCGGCGCCGGTCTGGGCTACTGGCGGAGGGGCCGAAGCCGCAAGCTGCGATGAGCGGAACGGAAACTCCAGGTAGCTGGCTTCGGTGTGAATGCTCCCGTTTTCCCGAATGAAAACTCCGGCGGTAGATGCCTTGGTGGCGAAAGGCCGAATTAGCAGGGCGATCTGGTGGGCCTCGCGGAATCGGGCGTCCAGGAACGCAAGGTCGTCGGCATCGAGCGATAGACCCTTCCGCGTATGACTACGGAAAAAGCCCACTACGCGGGGTTCGCCACTGCCGTTCCGCTCGATGGCCCGTTCGAAGCGGCCCATGTCGGCTTCCGACAGCCGGTACAGAGGGCCGCGCGTGTAATCGCAAGTAACCAGTTCGAATTCTTCCACCGAAACCATCGCGGGATTCCCCGCTACGTCGCGGCCCAACAGCAATCCGCCGATCTCCGAACCGCGCGACGTCAGCGAACGGAAACTCTCCACCACCAGACTTTCCAGCTTATCGATCAGATCGAACGGCAGATGCACGGATACGGGTTTCTGTGGAACTTCCCAAGTGTAACCGGACCGCGAGGCGGGCTCCGCACTTACGCGTTCAACTCGCGCGGTAGACTCAATCATGGTTAGTGCCTCCAACGGCGCCAAGCGTCCAGATAGCGCCGTCTCTGGCTCGATTTTACCGGAATTTCCGCACGTGCAAACATATTTTTCCCGAAGTTAACCAAAATTAGCAGTACCATTTATCTGGATATCAAAGTTCTGCCAACCACTTGCATATCAACATAGTAACTTTGGTTATTAGGCCAACGTTCCCTCCATTTATGATGGTAATTTCAGAACCCTTTATCTATAATTAAGCCGAAAATGAGTGGTAGGACTTGCCAGTTCTGCGGAAAGGCTCTCAGCCGGATTTGGGCCGGCGGCGGGGACTACTGCTCCCGCGAGCACCGCAATCAGCATCGCTTGCGGCTGGGCATGGACCGCCTGCAGGAGGCCAATAAGGTCGCCAGCCTGATGCGCCGCCGCGAGAATCTCAAACCCATCGCGGCCCTTCATCCGGTGGTTGCATCGATCCTGGAGAATCGCAGTTTTCCAGCCGCCAAACTGGCAGCCTCGCGCACTGCCGCACTCGCCTTTAAGCCCGTACCGGCGGCCCTCCCAACGCTACGCGTGGTTGGCTCTTCGGCCGGCTGTTTGCCGCCGAAAGCCCGTGGATCGGCCGGAGAATCGTGCCCACGGGCGATGGACCCGAAGAGCGTCCGTCTGCGGCCGGGCGCACCCGCAATCCCACGCGCCCCGCGCATCGTGCGATCCACTGGGAGCCTGCAGCAGGCGAAGATGGCCATACCGCGGCATTCCGTCGCGCCGCGCAAAGGCGGCAGGCGCACCCTCGAAACGCTGCGACTATCCACACGCAATCCGCTGTTGAGCGGCTCGATGGTACGGCGGAAGCCCGCTGTGGTCTCGCCGTTCAACCAAGCCTGCCGCGCACGTTCCCTGGCCGCCACCGCCACCGCCGGCAGGGATTTGCGCGTCTCGCAGTCCCAAGGCTTCCGGCCGTCCACACTCCGCGTTAACCCGGTGGCCATCGCCCTGCAAAGCCGGACCGAGCTCACCTGGAACGATAGTCCACGGAAGCTGGAATTGGCGCGCGAGTTCCCCGCCCCGGAACCGGCCATCGCGAATCCGCCTCTGATCGCCAGGGAGCCCCGCTATCCGTCGGCGCCCGGGCCGTCGGGCAGACAGGCCGCGCATTGGCCGGCGGTGCGCTCTCTGAAAATGGAAGAAACTGCGCCCTGCGGTCCCATACAAGCCGCGGCCCGCGTGTCGCAAGTCGGTTGGGACACCACTCCGCCGGAAGAAACTCTTCATTGCGCCTGGTACCTCTCGGCGCCGGCCATCACTCTGGGCTATTCCAAGGAACCGCACCGCCCGCCGTCCGCGGAATCCTCCAGGTCCCCGGTACTGGCCGACGTGCGTCTGGAGGAAAACTTCGCTTCCGGCTGCGGCAACTGGGTGGGCGAGGTGGCGGACTGGCGTCTGGACGCCGCCGGCGCCCGCACTGGATCGCTGGCGTTGTTCACCCCTTCGCTCGAGTTGATCGACTACGAGATGGAGTTCCTCGTCCGCGTGGAAAACCGCAGCGTCGTATGGGTATTTCGCGCTGTCGATACCAACGACTACTATCGCGCGGCCTTGCGTATTACCCCGGAGGGCGGTTATGAGTTCATCCGATCGGCGGTGATCGCGGGCGTGCCCGAGCCGGCGATCAGTTCGCCGGTGACGCTCCCCAACAATGCGCGGACGGCGTTAGCGGTCCGCACCAGCGTTAAGAATAAGGATTTTGCGGTCTTCGTCGAAGGACAGGCGGTGGACCGTTGGACCGACGACCGGCTGCCCATTGGAGGAGTCGGTTTTGGAAGCGCACCCGACGACCGTGCGCGGCTGTATTGGCTGAGGCTGACCTACTCGGGCAGCCCAGGCATGAAGGATGTGAAGCGATGAGCCCGACTGTTATCCGAAGCGTGAAGGTACCAAGCCCCCGGCAAACCGAATTGGAGGTATTGGATAAGGATGGAGGACCCGTGCCCGCGCGCGGCGGACTCCTGGCTCGTGCCGTCTCGCTGCACCTGGCGGGCCGGCGCGAAGAAGCCCTTCAACAGTTGCAACGGGCGGTGGCGGGCAATGAGGCAACGCCAGAAATCTACCGTGCCATGGGCCACATTCAGTTCGAGCTCGGCACGTTTCAAGAGGCCGCGCGCAGTTACAAGTCCCTGGTGCAGATGAAGCCCCAGTATGCCATGGGCTGGTTCAATCTGGCCGTGTGCCACGAACGGTCGGGCGCCTGGGACGATGCCTGCGAGGCGTTCCACAAGTCGGTCACGCTCGACCCGTCGAACCTCGACGGCCACCTCGGACTGGGCGTATGCCACCTGCGCCTGGAAGATCCCAAGTCGGCGCTGTTCGCCTTCGAACGCTGCCTGGAACTCTCCCCGGACCACCAGGACGCGCTCTTCGGCAAGGCCGCCGCCCTGCAGTCCATGGGCCATGCCGACGAAGCTTCGAAACTCTACCAGCAGGTTTTGGAACGGGACCCCGACGCCGAGGAGTCGCTCTCCAATCTGATCCTCATCGGCATGGCGAAGGAAGACTTCGACATGGTCCGCGAGTACTCCGAGCGCCTGTTGGATCTTCGCCCCGATTCCACCGTGGCGCTGGAAGGTCTGGCGGCGTGGGCCTGCGCCGCCGGCGAGCACGCCCTTACCGCCAAGTTCTGCACCCTGCTGGTGTCCGCGGTCCCCGGCCATTTCGAAGGCTGGTTCAACCTGGCGCTGGCCCACCAGAAGTCGGGACGGTGGGAACAGGCCGCCGAGGCTTACGAGGAAGCCCTCAAGCTGAAACCCAAATCGGCGGAATCGCTGACCAACCTGGGCATCGTGCAGGAACAGCTTCACGATACGGCCGCCGCGCGGTCCGCCTACGAACGCGCCATGCAGGCCGCGCCGGAAGCGCTGGCTCCGCTCTGGAATATGGCCTTGCTGCTGGAGCACGTCGATCAGTTGGAAGAAGCCGAGCGATGGTACAAACTGGTGCTTGAAAAAGCTCCCAAGGAAGAAGAAGCGCGTTTCCGCCTGGGGTATCTGCGGCTGCAGCGGTCCGACTACCGCGGCGCCGCCGAAGCCTTCGAGGGTTGCCTGAAATTCCGCCCCAATTGGCCGGAAGCCTACGCCAACCTCGCTCTGGCCTATAACGGCCTCGACGAACGCGACCGCGCCGAGCGCATCTACGAGAAGATGATCGAGATCGATCCGCGCAACCTCGATGCCCTGCGAGGACTGGCCGCGCTGGCCATTCAGGCCAACGATTTCGATGCCGCGCTGGAGTTCCACGTTCGCCTGATCGACCTCGGCGAAACCTCGGCCGAGGTACTCTACAACGCCGGCCTGATGCACGAAAAAGCCGGCCGCCTCGACAAGGCCGTCGCACTCTACCGCGAGGCCCTCACCCAGCAGCCCGATATGCCGGAAGCGCTGCTGAACCTCGGGAGAATTCTCGAAACCACCGGAAAATCCGACGAAGCCCGCTCCTGCTGGGGCAAGGCCTTGGAAGCCGAACCGGCCCTGGCGCAGGGTTACTTCGGACCGGCCATCGAATAGGATTCCAATGCCCACACCCTCATCGGTTTTGCTGGAGTTTCTGACATGGTTTGCCTGGCTGGCGTGCTTCGCCTTCCTGCAACACATGCTCTGCCTTCGATACCCCAGCATGCGCGGCGTCTGCCGCAAGGCCTACATCTTCACCATGATCGTACCGATCGTGGGAAGCGTCTGGCTGATGGCCAGTTCCGACAACGGAACCGATCTGTTCGCGCTTCTCAACCACGGGTTCGGAGCCGGTGTCTTCGCACAAACATTTCTGCGGGCTGTAGTGATGTTGAAGTGGCTGGTAGTGAGCGGCATCCCGCACCACGTGGCTATCCCGGACGATGGCACAAGAACCCTCTACGCCGAGGGCGATCTGGTGGCGTTGTTGGGAGTGCTTGGCCAGACGTTACGCAAACCCGTCGCTTCGCAACCGCGAGCCCAGGTCGCGCGGGATCGAGCCGCCGGGGACTGACGAAACTGTCCCAAGGCGCGCAGTCACGTCCGAAAAAACAGTGTCTTGCCCTGCGCCGGGCGGACAGTTCCGTCTGTCCCCAGGTTGTCGCCCAGTCATCTTCCCCAAAAACGAGCGGCATTGGGCTGACAGCCGGCCCCGCAACTGTTGGCGCTAGGCGCCGAGGGCCTGGCGGATTACGTCGGCGATGCTGGTGCTGAAGCTGTCCACCTGGTCGGCATCGACGCCTTCTACCATGACGCGGGCTAGCGGTTCGGTGCCCGAAAAGCGCACCAGCACGCGGCCCGAGCCGGCGAAGGATTCCTCGGCGCGGCGGATTTCGCGCGCCACGGCGGGGTGCTCCAGCAGGCCCTTCTTCTCGCGCACGCGAATGTTCACCAACTTCTGCGGGTAAACGTCCAGACCGGCCGTCAGTTCGTCCAGGCCCAGGCCCGCTTGAACCGCGATTTCGAAAAGTTTCAGAGCCGTCAGGATGCCGTCCCCGGTGGTGGCATACTCCCGAAAAATGATGTGGCCGGATTGCTCTCCGCCCAATACCGCATCGCGGCGGACCATCTCCTCCAGTACGTATTTGTCGCCCACGGGGGTGCGGATCATGCGAATTCGCTCGCGCTCCAGGGCGCGCTCCAGACCCAGGTTGGCCATCACGGTGGAGACCACGGTGTCGCCGGTCAAACGCCCGGCAGCCTTCCAGGCGCGCGCCGCGGCCAACAGGACGCCGTCGCCATTCACGATCTTCCCGCTCTTGGCCACGAAGATGGCGCGGTCGGCGTCGCCGTCGAACGCCACGCCGAAATCGGCGCGATGCCCGATCACGGCCTTCGATAGATTCTCCGGATGGAGCGCACCGCAGTGGAGATTGATATTGCGGCCGTCGGGCGAAGCGCAGACGGTAGCGACTTCGGCTCCCAAGCTCCGGAATAACTCGGGCGCCAGGTGCGAGGCGGCGCCGTTGCCGCAATCGAGCGCCAGCCGCACGCCTTCGAAACGAACGGCGACCGTGGAGCGCAGGTAATCGAGATACTGGCCGTCCAGACCCCGGTCTATCGGAAGCTCCGCCGCGCGCGGCTCGGTCTCATCGGCGCGCAGGCGCAGCAGAGCTTTCTCGATGGCATGCTCTTCCTCGTCCGGCAGCTTGAATCCGCTGTGGCTGAAGACCTTGATGCCGTTGTCCTGGTACGGATTGTGGGAGGCGGAGATCATCACGCCGGCGGCGAACGGCCCGGTGCGCGTCAGCCAGGCGACGCCCGGAGTGGTGATCACGCCGGCATAGCGCGCCCGCACGCCGTGCCGCTCCAACCCGCCAGCCACGGTGGCCGCGATCCACCCGCTGGACTCGCGAGTGTCGGCGCCGATGGCCACTTCGGGGCCCCGGCCGCTGGACTTCACGTCTTCACCGAGCGCTTCGCCGAAAGCGAAGACCGTCCGCGGGTCTAGCGGGTATTGTCCCGCCACACCACGAATTCCGTCGGTACCGAATAGCTGCTTGGACAAAATGTTCTCCTGGAAAACGGCCGGCCTACCGCCGCATCGCGATGGTCACGGTGACTTGCGGGGACGACTCGAATCGCACATAAGGATCCTGCACAAACGCGTTCACGCGAAACTTGCCGAGCCCCACCAGCGCCGACACGTCCACGCTGTCTGTCACCGCCGATCGAATGGCGGCCACGTGGTGAGCCGGGCCCACGATGGTCAGTTCCGCGGGGTCCACTTCCTGGCTGGCCACGCTGTATCCGTTCTGGCGCTCGCCCGAAATCCGAACCTCCACCGGCACTGTCCGTACCATGCGGCGGTCGAACTCCAGGTGGACGGACGAAGGATGGGAACCCACCAGGCGCACGCCGCGCGGCACGCGCACATTGCCATCGCCGATGGGAAAGGTACGGTGCCCCGGCGCGACACCGGACAGGTCGAGGATCACCTGGGGATGCAGCACGGTCGCTCCAGCCATGCTACTCAGCTCTCCGGACGGCCCGCGCAATTCGAGCTTGACGGAACTGTCCGGCTCGGCGCTGAATTCCAGGTCGTCGGGGAGGTTCTTGAATTCCACGGGAACCACCTGAAGAGTGGAGAGCTCCGGCTCGCTCCACACCATCGCCCACAGTACGGCGGCGATGGCCAGAGACAGCATTTTCCACCAGAAGTTCTCGACCAGCAACCCGCCGAGCTTTTTCAAGGCCTGCATCATGGCTCGATCACCCGTCCCTGCGGGACCTTGTCGGACGGCGGCGGCTGCGCGGAAGCCAGCGGAATATCGGCCGGGAATTCCTCGGGCAGCGTGGCGGCCGGGCGAGTCGCGCCAAAGTGACGATGGATACGCTCCATCATTTCGGCAACGTTGGGCACGGTGACCAGTTCGCCGAAGGACGCCACGGAAATGCGCCCGGTCTCTTCGGAAACCACCAGCGCCAGGCAGTCGGTTTCCTCGGTGATGCCGATGGCCGCGCGGTGCCGCGTGCCGAGCTTCCGCGCGAAGGAAGGTTGTGTGGTGAGCGGCAGGAAACAGGCGGCCGCCGCCACGCGGTCCTTTTGAAGAATGACCGCGCCATCGTGCAGCGGCGGTCCGGGTTGGAAGATGGAGAGCAGCAGGTCGCGCGAGACCAGCGCGTCGAGCCGCACGCCGCTTTCGATGAACGTGCGCAGTCCGATATCGCGTTCCAACACGATCAGCGCGCCGATCTGCTGCTGCGAAAGCAGTTCCACGGCCATCTGAATTTCGCTGACGGCCTCAGGTACGCGGTAGCCGCTGGCCAGACCGAACCACCGTTTGCGTCCGATGCGCGCCAGGGTGCGTCGAATCTCGGAGGCGAACAAGACGATGATGGCGAGTCCCAGAAATGGCACGATGGTCCCGAGCAGCGACCGGAGGGCTTCCAGCCCGGCCCATGTCGCCGCTGCATACAGCGAGACCACGACCACGATTCCCACCAGGATGTGTCCGGCGCGGGTGCCGCGGACGACCATGAGGCACTGATACACCACTACGGCGACCACCAGCAGATCGAGGATCCCGGTGAAACTAAGCGTCGGTATGGAATGAACAAACCGCAGCCAATAGGTCATCTTTGGATATCAAACCCTAAGAAAACCAGTGTAGCAACCGGAGCGGCCCAAACGTCGGCAAGCCTTTCGGCGCGGCCGAATGCGGGGGGACCGGATCTCAGGTCTTCCCGTTCGCGCCGCCCGCTAACGCATCGCGCTTCCGGGTGGACACCGAACTGGCGGGGAGGAGCGAGCGCAGCGCATGGGCCGCTACAATGAATGCATGCCCTTCATTTCCGTGCCCGAAGCCATCGAAGAAATCCGCGCGGGACACATTCTGATCGTGGTGGATGACGAGGACCGGGAAAACGAGGGCGACCTTACCGTCGCCGCCGAAGCCATCACCCCGGAAATCATCAATTTCATGGTCACCCACGGCCGCGGCCTCATCTGCCTGGCGCTCACGCCCGAACGCTGCGACCACCTGCACCTGCCCTTGATGACGCCGCTCAATACCTCGAACTTCGGCACCGCCTTCTGCGAGACCATCGACGCCCGCGACGGCGTCTCCACCGGTATCTCGGCCAGCGACCGCGCCCGTACCATTCGCATGGCGGTGGACCCCAACTGCCGTCCCGGCGACCTGGCCCGCCCCGGCCACATCTCCCCTCTGCGCGCCTCCGAAGGCGGCGTGCTGGTGCGCGCCGGCCAGACCGAAGCCGCGGTGGACCTGGCCCGCCTGGCCGGTCTCTCTCCCGCCGGCGTGATCTGCGAGGTGATGAACGAGGACGGCAGCATGGCGCGCGTCCCCCAGTTAGAGGAGTTCTGCGAGCGCCACGGTCTGAAGATGGTCTCGGTGGCCGAGATGATTCGCTATCGCATGAAGACCGAGCGCTTCGTCCGCCGCGTAGCCGAAGGGTCGATTGAAACCGAATTCGGCCAGTTCCGCACCATTGCCTACACTAGCGACCTGAACCCCGAACAGCATCTGGCGCTGGTCCGCGGCGATGTTTTCGGAAAGGAGTCGGTGCTGGTGCGGATGCACGCCCGCTGCGTTTATGGCGACGTTTTCGGGAGCGTGCGGTGCGATTGCGCCCGGCTGATCCGCAACTCCCTGCAAGCTATCGCCGAAGAGGGCGCCGGCGTGCTGGTTTATCTGCACGAAACCGGCACCGGATTCCGCGTGGAAAATGTCAACCACGGCGAGCCGCGCCTGGTGTCCCACGACCGCGATTTCACGCATTATAAGAGCGACGCAGGCAAGCGCCAGTTGCAACACGAGCACGGGCTGGGAGCGCAGATCCTCTCCGACCTGGGGCTGCACACCATTCGCCTGCTGACCAACCACCCGCGGCGCATCGTGGCGCTCGAAGGCTTCAGCATCAAGATCGTGGAACAGGTTCCGTTGGAGAGGTAGGGCGGCGGAAGGCAGGAAGAGCGGTTGGGGGCGAGCCGGCCGCGCTAACAATTCGTCGGAGCTTCCGTCCTGATTGTTATGAAGGAAACAATCGGCATCAGCGCCACCCTCGTCATGATTTTCGCTGGAACGCTTCCGGCGGCCGACTCGCGTCTGGTCGGCCTGGTCATGCCCAACGCCACCGTCATCGCGGGCGTCAATGTGACGCAGGCCAGGACGTCGCCGTTCGGCCAGTACGTCCTGACCATGATGAGTCCTCACGACCAGCAACTGCAGGCCCTTGCCACGCTCACAGGTTTCGATCCGCGGCAGGATGTCAGCGAGCTTCTGCTGGCCACGAGCGGCGGCAAAGGTTCCGCCACGGGCCTGGTGCTGGCGCGCGGCACGTTCAACGTCGGCACCCTGACGGCGGCCGCCGCACTGGCCGGCGCGACCACGGAGACCTACAAAGACATCGCCATTGTGGAGATGCCCAAAGCGTCCCAAGGCGCCGCGTTCCTGGACGCGACCCTCGCCATACTGGGCGACGTGGCCAGCATCAAAGGCGCTATCGACCGGCAATCGCCCTCGGCGCAGCACCTCGGCGCGAGCCTGATCGCGCAGATCGGCCAGTTGAGCGGCGCCAACGACGCGTGGGTGTTGACCACCGTCTCGCCCGCCGGTCTTACTCTGCCCAGCGCGGCGCCCAGTGTGCCGGGGCTCAACCTTCCGGTGCTGCAACAGATTCAGCAGGCCAGTGCCGCGGTGAAGTTCGGAGCCAGCGTGACGGTGACGGCGCAGGCCCGTTTGGATACCCCGCAGAACGCCACCACGCTGGCCGGCATGCTGCAACTTCTGGCGAACATGGCGCAGATGCAGGCGCAGAAAGCCCCCGAGGCGGCAGCCTTGGCACAGTCTCTCACCTTCAGCGCCGAAGGGACCGCGGTCTCGGCGTCGTTCAGTCTGCCCGAGGCGCAGCTTCAGCAATTGATGCAGTCCCGGCAGCAGGAGCACAAGGCCAGCAAGGTCGGATTGAAGAGAATGCAGTGAAAACCACGGGGACAGACGGAACTGTCCGCCCGGCGTAGAGCAACACACTGTTTTTTCGAAGGTGGCTGCGCGCCTTGGGACAGTTTCGTCAGTCCCCAGGTTTTCGCAAGTCGCGCGCTTCCGGGGAACGGGCGCTTACTTCACCACTTCTTCGCTGAACGTAACATACGGAAAAACTTCGGGGATGTGGGAATCGTAGTGGCCGTGGCGGTTCCAGGTCCAGCCGGCGCAGGGGTCCAGAATTTCGCGGTTGCGGCCGAGTTTTTCGAAGCGGGAACAGTCGATGCGCCAGACGTCGCCGTGGCGCGGGGGAAGCGCGCGGCCGTCGGCAATGTCGATGAGGCCTTTCCACGGGAAGGCCAGTTCGACGGTCCAGCCGCGGTCGGTGTGGGAGCGGCTGTTGACGGCGCCATCCACGTGAACCGCGGTGCGCAGGCCGGGGAAATCCCAATCGAGGAAGCCCCAACGTTCGCCGCGCGGATGCACGTGGCCGCCCACGCCATCGAGCACCATGGTGCGCTGGGTGGCGGGGTGGAACTCCGGGCGTCCCCAGTAGCGCGAGCCGGGCTTGAGAGTATCCTTCCAAATCCAGAAGACTTCGTAGACCGTATTGAGGGCGTTGATTTCGAATTCGTAGTAGGCGTCGCGGCCGGCGATGAAGACTTCGACGTCGTTCTCTTCCCAGATTTTCGAATCGCGCCGGGTCATGGTTCCCCAGACCTCGGGCTCTTCGATCCAGAAGCCGAAGTAGAGATTCTCGTCGTCCCAAAGCAGGGCGACGCGCGTATCGAACCAGGCTGGCTGGCCGGTGACGATGTCTACAAACGGCGTGGACTTGGGCGCCAGTTGCCACGACGGCTCATCCAGTTTGCCATCGATGGCGATGGGGCCGGCGGCGCGGTAGCAGGTGTAGCGCGCCGGCATCACAGGGTTTCTCCGCGCACCAGGTCGTCGTAGGTTTCGCGCTGGCGGACGATGCGCCATTGGGCGCCATCGACGAGCACTTCGGGGGCGCGCGGGCGGGAATTGTAATTCGACGCTTGCACGAATCCGTAGGCGCCGGCGGTGGCGACGGCCAGGAAATCGCCGGGCATGGCGTTGACCATGCGGCGGTCGCGCGCCAGAAAATCGCCGGTTTCGCAGATGGGGCCCACCACGTCGGCGGTGATGGGAGGCAGTGAATTGCGGCGCACGGGAAGGATCTCGTGATGGGCGCGGTAGAGCGAAGGTCGAATGAGGTCGTTCATAGCGGCATCGACAACCACGAATTCCTTGGCGCCATTGCGCTTGCGATAGAGCACGCGGGTGAGCAGGACACCCGCGGCGCCGGCGATGGAGCGGCCGGGTTCCACCATGACGGCCAGGCCGCTCTGGCTGAGACGCGCGCGCAAATGTCCGATGAAAGCCGGAATGGCGGGGGCCTGTTCGCCGGCGTGGTAGGCGATGCCGAGACCGCCGCCCAGATCGAGGTGGCGAATGGCGTGGCCGTCGGCGCGGAGATGCGCGGCCAAGGCCAGCAGTTTGTCCAGGGCTTCGAGAATGGGCGCTTCGACCAGGATCTGCGAACCGATGTGGCAGCTCACGCCATCGGCGGAGAGGTTGCGAAACTGGCGGGAGCGGGCATAGACACCGGCCGCTTCGGCGATGGCGATGCCGAATTTGTGCTGGCTGAGCCCGGTGGAAATGTAGGGGTGCGTGGCGGCATCGACATCGGGATTGACGCGGATGGAGAAGCCGGCGGTGACGCCGAGGCGCGCGGCCATGGCGTCGATGAGGGCCAGTTCGGCCTCGGATTCGCAATTGAAACTGTGGATGCCGTTGGAGAGTGCATACTCCACCTCATCGGCGGTCTTGCCGACGCCCGAGAAGACAACCTTGGCAGGATCGCCGCCGGCCTTGAGCACGCGGAAGAGTTCGCCTCCCGAAACGATGTCGAAACCGGCGCCGGCCTTGGCCAGCAGCGCCAGAACGGCCAGGGAGGAATTGGCTTTGACGGCGTAGCAGACGGTGTGGGGCAGGTCGGCGAAAGCGGTATCGTAGGCGCGATAATTGGCCAGGAGCGAGTTGCTGGAATAGACGTAGGCGGGCGTACCCACGCGCGCGGCGAGCGAGGCGAGCGGGACCTGCTCACAGTAAAGGTCGTTCTCAGAATAGGAAAACATCGGAGCCGAAGAACTAGTATCGCAGAGACACCAAGTCCCCGTGAGCAGGCCGCAAAACGCGACGGCCCGTCCAGCGAAGGCCCGCCAGACCTAGTGAGCGGCGAAGGTGCGCAACTGCGCTTCCAGTTCCGCCAGGGCTTTGGTGAGCTGCGCCCGATAGCGGGGATTGCGAGCGGATTCCAGTTCCCGTACCACTCGCGTGCGGGATAAAGTGATGGTTTCTCTTTTGCGGATGGATTCCAGCACTTCGGGTGCAGGTTCCTCAGGGCCGATGGCTCTATGTGGAGAAATCACGGCTGCCGAAATCTGCTCTTCAACCGACTTACTTTCCCAACCTCTTGCCATACTTCAATCTTAGCCGGTTGCACCGAGAAGGGGGTAGTCTATTCGTTGCGCAAGGCGGCCATCGGTTCCATGCGTACCGCGCGGCGCGCCGGAATCCAGGCGGCGGCGATGGCCACGGTGGCCAGAATCAGGGCCGCGGCGAGCTCCACCCGGGGGTCTAGGGGCTCTATCCGAAACAGTAGTCCTTGCAATAGCTTAGACACCGCCAGAGCAGCCAGGAAGCCGGCCGCGAGACCGATGGCGGAGACGCGTGCGACGTCCTTCATGACTAGCCGCAGGACGTCGCTGGTCCTGGCGCCTAGGGCAATCCGAATGCCAATCTCGGCAGTGCGCCGCGTCACGTCATAGGAGAGCAGGCCGTAGATACCGACGGCGGCCAGCGTGATCGCCAGCACTCCGAATCCCCAGGCCAGGGTGGCGATCAGGCGGTCCGTACTCAGGGTGCGGTCGAACAAGTTGTCGGCCGAATCGATCTGGTCGATCGGCAGCGCGGGGTCCTCCGCCCGCACGGCGGCGCGCAACGCCGGAATGACGGCGGACGGGCGGGTCTGCGTTCTCACTAGAAACGCGGTACTGAAGAACTGCACCTGCGTTTGCAGTTGACAGAGGTAGATCATAGGCAGCGGCTGGCGAACGTCGTTGCGGATGTCCTGCGCCACGCCCACGATGCGGTAGGAATCGGTAGTGTGGGCCGGGTTGTAGAGGTACAGGTTGCGGCCGATCGCGCCGCCTCGGTCAAAGACGCGGCGGGCAAACTCGCGGGTCACGATGGCGACCTTGGGAGCGCCCGCGTCGTCCTGTTCGTCGAAATCGCGGCCGGCAAGGATGCGATCGCCGGCGGTGGCGAAGAACCGGGGGCCCACATGGTCTAAAGTCGAGGAGTGGCTGCGCGGGTCGGTAGGGGGGAATCCATCGGCGTAGAATTCGGCACCGAAGTTGCGGTAAGAATAGAGACCGTTCTGCGAGAAACTCACGGCGCGCACACCGGGAACCGCGGCCAGGCGATCGCGGAGCCGGGAATTCAACGGAACCATCTGCGCGCTCTTGTACCCGGCGCCGGCGGGGTCCACATCCAGCACCAGCAGGCGGTCGCGGTTCACCCCGGAATCGAAGTGGCGCAATTGATGCAGATTGGCGGCAAACAGGCAGGCGCCCGAGACCAGCACCAGGGACATCGCCATCTGCGCCGCCACTGCCGAACGCCCGACCCTTCTGCGAAGGGGAGCCGGGGTGGCGGAACGGGAGCCCTGTTGCAATCCGGAAAGAAGCTCGCCGCGGGTAGCGCGAATTGCTGGCGCCACTCCCGATAGCAGTGCCGCCGCAACGGAAACCGCCACCACAAACAGCAGGATGCCGGAGTGAATCGACAAATCGAGCCGCACCGGTTGCTCGCCCCAGGAGAGCAGCCGCACCAGGGCTTGCGCCAGGGGTTGGCGGATGGCGATGCCGACGAGGCCGCTGGCGAGTGCGATTATCATGGATTCCGTGAGCAGTTGGCGGGCGATGCGCCATCTGCCGGCGCCGATGGCCAGGCGCACGGTGAGCTCTTTCCGCCGCTCGCAGGCGCGGGCGAACTGCAGGCTCATCACGTTGACGCAGGCCAGCAACAAGCCGATCGCCACCATCCAGAGGACCAGCCACAAAGGGCCCGAGAAGCGATTCCCAAGAAAAGCGAATCCTCTGGCGGCAGGCGCCAACTGGAGATGGCTTTCAAAGAAGCTGCGGCGGTCGGCGTCGTTGGGCGGCTTGCCGTTGAGTTCGATATCGATCTGAATGCCGACGGGGGTGAGAGCGTCGGCAGCGTCCCGGCGGCTGACGCCCGGACGGAGGCGCCCAACGATGGTGAGGAAGTTGGCGTTCTTCTGGTCCACCCATCCGGAGCCCGGGAAGACGCTGGCAATCGCGGTGACGGGCACCCACAGATCGGGCCGGTCCCCAACCGTAATGCCGAAGAACTCGGGAGGCGCCACGCCGACGATGGTGAACGGCGTCTTATCGACGCGGATGGTGCGCCCCAGCACCGGTTGTCCGCCGTAGGCCTGCTGCCAGTAGGCGTGGCTCAAGACGGCCACCAGCGCGGGGTTGCCGCGACGGTCGTCCATAGGAGCGATTGCGCGGCCCAGTTCCGCGGTCACTCCCAACGCCTGGAAGAAGTTGCCGCTGACCAGGCTGACGGCGCCGCGCTCGGGCGATCCACCCGTATCGAGAGGGCGCGCCAGGGAGATCGACGACGACGCCATGACGGATTCCATCACGTCGCCCGAGCCCTCGGCGAAGCGTGTGAACCCGAAATACGAGCGCGACCCATTGGCGAAGACCACCAGGCTCGCGGGATCGCGCACCGGAAGATCGCGCCAGAGGAGCGCGTCCATCAGGCTGAAAATGGCCGCGTTGGCGCCAATTCCGAGCGACAGCGAAAGCACCGCAACGGCCGTGAAACCGGGCTGCCGCAGTAAGGTGCGGAAGGCGTAGCGGATATCGGCCAGCAGACCGTCCAGGCGGGTCCAACCCCAAACGGCGCGGGTATTTTCGGCTGCCAGCGTGAGGTTCCCGAGTTCGCGGCGGCCGGCGATTTCGGCGAGGGCTTGCAGTTCACGCTGCATCTCGCGCTCTTCGGTCCGCCGGAAATGCGGAAGCAGATATTTCCATCTCAATGGCATATCAGAGGCTCTCGCCGGGTACGGAACCCATGACGCTCGCGACGGCATCCACGAAATCCGCCCACTTGGAATGTTCCCTGGCAAGCTGTTTCCTGCCGGCTGCGGTGAGGCGGTAGAACTTGGCGCGGCGGTTGGATTCCGATGTTTCCCACCGGGAAGCCAGCCAACCTTTCAACTCGAGGCGTTTCAGCGCGGGGTAAAGCGATCCGAATTCAATGTCCAGCGCTTCGTTGGATGTGTTGCGGATGGCCTTGGCGATACCGTAGCCGTGCAGCGGGCCGAATACCAGCGTACGGAGCACCAGCATGTCCAGCGTGCCCTGCAGTAGGTCCATATGGAGACATTCTATATAAAGGGCGGCTCAATAACAAGGGCCGGCAAGCCGCGGTGGGGCGGCCGGGAGGGGCGGGTGGAGCGGCCGGCGTTGGCTCGTTTGGCGGCGAGTCGCGCGGGGGAGCCGGGTTCTTGAGTGCGTGGCATAGAGGTTCCCACTTGAGCGATAGCCTGGGGAGGGGTGGAATCCGATGGGATTCCGTGCAAGTGACAGATAGGGAAGGGAAAGATTTCCGGGAATGCGTAACACCGGAAACCACCAAAGCACAAATGGCCCCCGACGAACGCCGATGAAGGCAGAACCAAACCTGTCTTGTTACGGTACCATGGAAATTACTCCCGAAAAATGGAATCGCAACCGATAGATTTAAAGCACACGGTCAATCTGCCTAAGACCGGGTTCTCCATGAAGGCCAACCTGGCGCAGACCGAGCCCAAGATGCTGGAGCGCTGGGACAAGGAGAATCTCTACCAGCAGATCCGCGCGGCCCGCGCCGGCCGCCCCACGTTCATTCTGCACGACGGTCCTCCGTACGCCAACGGCCGCATCCACCTCGGCACGGCGTTCAATAAGATACTCAAGGACTTCATCGTCAAGTCGAAATCCATGGCCGGCTTCGATTCGCCCTACGTGCCCGGCTGGGATTGCCACGGTCTGCCTATCGAAATTAAGGTCGATAGCGACCTCGGCCCGAAGAAAGCGCACATGTCCGCGGTCGAAATTCGCCGCGCCTGCCGCAAGTACGCCGAGAAGTTCATCAACCTGCAGCGCATCGATTTCAAGCGCCTGGGCGTGCTGGGGCGCTGGGACGATCCGTACCTGACCATGAGCGCGCCCTATCAGGCCGAAATCGCCAACGCGTTCGTGGAGTTCCTCGACCGCGGCTATGTCTACAAGGGCCTCAAGCCCGTGCATTGGTGCATGAAGGACCGCACCGCGTTGGCCGAAGCCGAGGTGGAGTACGACGACCACAGCAGCCCGTCCATCTGGGTGCGCTTCCGCCTCACCTCGGACCCCGCTCAGCTCGACGCCGCGCTGGCCGGCCGCGAAGTCTACGGCCTCATCTGGACCACCACACCCTGGACCATCCCGGCCAACATGGCCATCGCCTACAATCCCAAGTACGAGTACGCCGCCGTGGATGTCGCCGGCTCGGTCTACATCGTAGCCGCCGAGTTGCTGCAAGTCACCGCGGAAAAGCTGGGCTGGGCCGAATACACCAAGATCGCCGGTTTTGTGGGCGCCAAACTGGAAGGCGCCATGTTCCGCCATCCTTTTCTGGAGCGCGATTCCATCGGCATCCTGGCCGACCATGTGACCCTCGAACAGGGCACCGGCGCCGTACACACCGCACCCGGACATGGACAGGAAGATTACGTCAGCGGACGCCAGTACGGCATCGAGACCTTTTGCCCGGTGGACGCGGCCGGCCGTTTCTTCCACGCCGAAGGCGCCTCCGGACGCCTGCCCGAAGAGTTGATCGGCAAGACGGTGTGGGAAGGCAACCCCATCGTCATCGGTATCCTTAAGGAGCGCGGCGCGCTGCTCGGTCTGGAAACGCTGCAGCATTCCTATCCGCACTGCTGGCGCTGCCACAAGCCCACTATCTTCCGCGCCACCGAACAGTGGTTCATCGGCATGGACCGCAACGATTTCCGCCAACGCGCGCTGCAGGCCATCCATCAGGTCCGCTGGCTGCCCGCCTGGGGCGAGGAGCGTATCTCCAACATGGTGGCGGCGCGCCCCGATTGGTGCATCTCGCGCCAACGCATCTGGGGCGTCCCCATCATCGTCTTCTATTGCGACACCTGCCGTGAGCCGCTCACCGACAAGCCGATTCTGGACTCCATCGTGGATCTTTTCCGCGAACATTCCGCCGACGTCTGGTATGAGCGTAGCGCCGCCGAACTGCTGCCCGCCGGGACCAGGTGCAAAAAGTGCGGCGGCATCGAATTCAGCAAAGAGAGCGACATTCTGGACGTCTGGTTCGATTCCGGATCCAGCCACCTGGCCGTACTCAACCCACGCTTCGGCCTCTCCTGGCCGGCCGACGTTTACCTGGAAGGCGGCGATCAGTACCGCGGCTGGTTCCACAGCTCGCTGCTGGTGGGCACGGGCATCAAGGGCGGCTCGCCCTACCGCTCCTGCCTGCTCAACGGATGGGTGCTCGATGGCGATGGCAAGGCCATGCACAAGTCGCTCGGCAATTCCATCGAGCCCGAGGAAGTCATCAAACATCACGGCGCCGAGATTCTGCGCCTCTGGTCCGCGTCCGTGGATTTCCACGAAGACGTGCGCCTGTCGGGGACCATCCTCACCCGCCTGGTGGACGCCTACCGCAAGCTGCGCAACACCTTCCGCTATCTGCTCGGCAACCTGTCGGATTTCGCCCATGAGCGCGATGCCGTGGATGGCGCCGACCTTACCGAAATCGACCAGTGGGTGCTGCTGCGCGCCGAAGATCTGGTGGCCCGCTCGCGCGCCTGGTTTGAGGAGTACGAGTTCCATAAGGTGTACCATTCGCTCTACGCCTTCGCCACCGTGGACCTGAGCTCGGTGTACTTCGACGTGCTGAAGGACCGGCTGTACACCGCCGCTCCCAAGTCGAAGGCGCGCCGTGCCGCGCAAACCGCCTTGTACCGGCTGCTCTATGCGCTGGTCCGCCTGGTGGCGCCCATCATGAGCTTCACCGCCGAGGAAGTCTGGGGCCATATGGGACACCCCGGCAGCGTCCACGTGGAACTGTTCCCCGAGCCGGGCGAGTTGACCTCGGGCATCGGCGACGATATGCGCCGGCGCGTGCCCGAGTGGGACCGCCTGCTGGGGGTGCGCGACGGCGTCATGAAAAGCCTGGAAGCCGCCCGCAACGACAAGCTCATCGGCGCCCCGCTGGAGGCTAGCGTGCGTCTGAATGCCAACGGCGATCTCTACCCGCTGCTCGAGAAGTACGCGCGCGAACTACCGTCGCTCTTCATCGTGTCGCAGGTCGAATTGGGAAAGGCCACGTTGGCGCAAGGCGCCGCCGAGCTCGAGGTGACGGTCGAACGCGCCGCTGGCACGAAGTGCGAACGCTGCTGGAAGTACACCGACGACGTCGGCGAGAACTTACGCTTTCCCACCATCTGCCGGCCCTGTGCCGATGCCGTCGAAGAGATCCTGAATGGCTGACCGGCGCGCAATCGCCTACGGTTCCGCGGTGGCCTTGTTCGCGCTGGATCGTATCACCAAGCGCCTGGTGGAGACCAATCTCTCCGCCGAAGACACGCTCAAAATCGTTCCCGGATTCTTCGACATCGTCTACTCGCGCAATCGCGGCGTGGCCTTCGGCATTTTCAACGACTCGGCATTTCAGTGGCGTACTTTGCTGCTGGTGGTCGCGTCGCTCGCCGCCGTCGTGGTGGTGAGTTGGATTCTGCGGCGCCCCGCCGGCCTCGACCGCTGCACGTTCTGGGGCCTGACGCTGGTCCTGGGCGGCGCGCTGGGGAACGTCTACGACCGCATCGTCTCCGGCCAGGTCACGGATTTCCTGCTATTCTACATCGGCGACTACCAATGGCCCGCGTTCAATCTCGCCGATTCGGCCATCGTGGTGGGAAGCGGGCTGCTGCTGCTCGATCTGGTGCGGCCCGGACGGAAAGCGCCTCATGTACCCTGAACTCTTTCACATCTCGTTTCTACATACCTACGGCGTGCTGGTGGCGCTGGCGTTCCTCACGGCGGTGTGGATGGCCGCCCATCTTGCGCGGCGCGCCGGCATCGACGCCGAGGCCGTCACCAACCTGGGCATCTACTGCGCGCTGGCGGCCATGGCCGGCGCCAAGCTGATGATGTTCGTGGTGGACCCCGACTACCGGCGCGACATTTTCTCCTGGGCGTCGCTGCAAGCCGGCGGCGTCTTCTATGGTGGATTGCTGGCGGCGCTGGCCGTGGCCTGGTGGTACATGCGGAAGACCAAACTCCCGCTGTTCGAGACCGCCGACGTCTTCGCGCCCGCCATTGCATTGGGACACGGCATCGGCCGCCTGGGATGTTTCTCCGCGGGTTGCTGCTGGGGCACGCTCTGCGACCGCCCGTGGGCCGTGACGTTCCGCAACCCCGTGGCGAACGACGTAACCGGTGTGCCGCTGAACGTCCCGCTACACCCCACGCAACTTTACGAGTCCTTCGCCGAGTTCGCGATCTTCGCCATCCTCTTCTGGCGGATCGGCAAGCCGCATGGCCGCGGCGCCGTCATCGCCCTCTACCTGATGCTATATGGCGCTGTGCGCTTCGTGGTGGAATTCTATCGCTACCACGAGCAAGGCAATCTATGGGGCGGTCCGCTGGACACATCGCAAATGATTTCGCTGGCCCTGTTCGCCGTGGGAGCCTCGCGATTTTTGGTATTCCGAAGTCTGGACGCCGCCCGTCCCGCGCCGCGAGCGTAAGCGTCGTGGCAGGACCCTTGCCATCGGCAAATCTGTAAGCAATTGAAAACAGGCCAGTTGATGAACGGCGTGGCAAGACTCTTGCCAAATTGCTATCCCATACCCAGTTGAGGCGGCATCGGGCGCTACTGTGCTACCATGCTTTTGAAGACCATTACATCTCGCGGAGAGGTGGCTGAGTGGTCGAAAGCAGCGGTTTGCTAAACCGTCGTAGGCCTATAAAGTCTACCGGGGGTTCGAATCCCCCCCTCTCCGCCATCCCAAATAATTCAATAACGTACAGGAAAATGGCCCGAAAGGGCACGCGTGCGCACGTGGCCCATGTGGTTGATTTGGTACCCGATGGCTACCGCGGATTTCAAGACTGGCGCCTGGATGGCTGGATTTTGTCGCGAGCCGATTTGAATAGCGCATCCAGTTTTGAGGCCGGGCTGCCCGATACCGCCATCGGCAGCCGCGACCGCGCGCTACTGCTCCTGGGATTCGCTGGCGCTTTCCGGCGCGCGGAGTTGGTTGGTATCAAGGTGGAGGATCTGACCTTCGCTGACGATGGGCTGGTAGTGCTACTGCGGCGGTCGAAGACCGATCAGGAAGGGCAAGGCCCAAAGGTCGCTGTACCGAGCCTGCCTGCGTCCGACGCCTGCCCGGTGCGCGCCGTGCGGGCTTGGATGGAGAAATCGACTATCGTCGCGGGGCCGCTATTCCGCAGCGTCGTAGTGGGTGGCCGGGTTCAGGATGAGCGCCTATCGGATGGCGCCGTGGCGCTCATCGTACGGCGCCGCCTGCCCGCCGGGAAAGATACGACGAAGTTTGCCGGGCTAGCCTCCGCGCCGGCTTCGTCGCGAGTGCCGCGAGCGCCGCGAAGGGCGTGGCCTCAATCGAGGCCATCATGCGCTACATGCGCGACACCTCACTCTCTGGCGGGAATGCCCTCGGCGCGACGGGTCTGTAGTCCAGCCTTGACCCGTAGCCTGGACAATCCCGGAACGCAAAACCCTCCCTCCCATCGATGGTCCCAAAAAGATGGCCCCAAAAAGCAGGTTAGCAAATCTGCTTATTCTCATCTGGACTTGGTATGCAAACTTGCGTACTATAGAGACACGACAGCGAGCGAGCTAAAACGAAAATTGGCGAAGCTGGGATGCACCTTTGAGCAAGGCGCCCGGCACGTCGTTGTCATCTACAACGGGAAGGCAACTGAAATGCCGCGCCACCCTGCGAAGGAAATCAAGACAGCCACATACCGCCAGATATTGAAGGACCTCGGAATTAAGGAGAGGTGAAGAATCATGAAATACCCGGCACTGTTTGAACCCGCTGAGGAGGGAGGCTTTGTCGTCACATTCCCGGATGTGGAGGGCGCGTTGTCTCAGGGAGACGACGAAGAGGATGCCCGCGAGATGGCCGAGGATGCGCTCATTACAATGCTTGCCTACTGTATTCGCCACGGAAAGCCGGTGCTTCCGCCCACTCAACCCAAAGGCCGAAAGTACCGTATGATCGAGCTGCCCGCAATGGTCGCACTGAAAACGGAACTGTATATCCGTTTCAAGGCCTCCGGGATTACCAAAACCGCCCTGGCGCAGAGACTCGGTATTCCCAAGACGACCGTCGATCGTCTCTTTGACTTTGGAAACCATACGCGGCTGAACCAGATCGAGGCCGCATTTGCCGTGCTCGGAAAGCGGATCACATTCGAAGTGCGAGACGCAGCATAGAGTCCACCAAACCGTGAAAGCGGCGCTACGGCATCCGGGTGGGCCGGCGAAGTCGGACCGCAATATCGCGAAGCACGTGGGGGTGGCGATTTCCACGGTAGGAAAACCTACAGATGGACCCGCGCACCGTCACCCGCGGCGGAACCACCTACCGGCAGAGCGTCGCCAAAATCGGCCGCCGGAAGACAGTCCCCGCCGAGGAACCGGCGCCGACAAGTGCTACTCCACCCAAATTGTATGCCGTCCTAAGCCACAGCCTCTCAGAACAATTATTGGCCGCCGATGGACGCCGATGAACGCAGATCGAAAAACCGGAACTCGATTTGCCCAGGTATTTCGTGGACGCCACACTAGCGCGTAACTGCACGACAGGATGCGCTGCCGGAATTCCGAACGCGAGCGCCGACTCGCTTTCGCAGGAGCAGCCAGATTGCAGCAAGGCCGGCGGCGGCGAGCGCCGTGGAGACCGGTTCGGGGGTGGCAGAGGACAGGTTGCCGGAGAAGAGATCGCTGTCGTGGAACTCCATATTGCCGCTGAAACTGTTCCCGATTAGCGTGCCGTCGAAGTTGCCGTTCGATCCGGAGACGGCGGCCAGGGGCGCCAATACGCTGGCGGTGATGCCGCTTGCCAACGTCAATTGGGTGGCCTGGTAGTAGTTGAAAAGCACAGTCACGCCGTTGTTGAAGACTGTGAAGCCAGCGCCGCCGAGGCTGTCGCTGGTGCCCGCCATATTGATCAGCAAAGTCACATTGGTACCAGTCGAAACGATATTGATGGACTTGCCGGCGAATTTGGCGGCATCGGAGGCGCTGATATTGATGGTGTTCAGATTGTTGGCCGACGCCGTGCATGTAATGGTGTTGGTATCCAGGCCGGTGCAGGAATCCACAGCCGTGGACGGTGAAGCAGCCAGGGTGGTGGAGAGAGTCTTGAGTTGAGTGGCGGCCTGCGAGAAATCGACCACCTGAATTCCACTGGAAGAACCGTTAGTCAGTGTCCCTCCACTGAGATTGAAGCTATACGGAGTTACATTAGTGGTGTAGCCGTAGGCGTTACCAGCGACTAAAGTACCGGAACTGGCAGTCAGTAACCCACCCGACACTAAGGTATCTCCCGATGGGAACTCGGAATTCGCTTGAGAAGAAGAGAGGTTTGAGGCTACGGAGTATGAGCTGATGGTGATATTCCCTCCGGCGGCAATGCCGCCTTGCGTATCGCTGCTGGAAGACGTGAAGTCGCTCAGCATGAATACGTTATATGGGGACGCCGCGTATAGCACGCTATTGGCAAGGGCATTTCCGACGCAAAAGAATACGGCCAGGAATACAACTCGGGCCGTCGCTGGTACTTTTTGGATAGTCATTGGGACGAATAGTCCTATCAATATTTTGGTTTGCGTGGGCAGTCCGTACTGTCGGCGTTTCGACCTACCGGTTCCAGTACTAAGATGCAAGTTCCTGGAGGACAGTTACTAACTCAAGCCACGCACTGCGATTTCCGCTTACCTGTATTATGACGCAGATTCGGATAAGTTGGTTGCGGCGACGTACCAGGTTACGTACTAAGCTATTGGCGGGTGCGGTTTGGTGGACACGCCAAAGCACGCTCCACCATGTCCAGGAATTCCTCTTCGCGGGCGATCTCCATGGCGACTTTGAGCCAGTAAAGCGGCAACGGTTTCAGCAGGTCGTCCACGGAATCGCACAGGTTCACGGCGTCCTTTTCGGTGGTGAGGACGGCGGTGGCCTGTTGGCGGGCGAACTGATGAGCCAGGCGGCGGAGCTCATTGGGACGGTAGCGGTGGTGGTCGTCGAAATCCACCCAGTCTGCGATCTCGATTCCCATTTCGAGCAAGGTGCGGCGGAAGGACTCGGGATTGCCCAGCCCGCAGAAGACCGCGGCGCGGCCGAACGGAGGGGCGTCCACGGGGTGGGCTTTGCCGGTGGAGTGCTCGATCCAGGCGCGCGGCGCGAAGGTGGCGCGGAAGACCGGCGCGTGGGTGTTCCACTGGCGCAGGGCATGCTCCATGGCGTCGCCCAGATCGGAATAACGGTCGCGGGTAATCAGGACGATGTCGGCGCGCGCCAGGCTCCGGGGCGGTTCGCGCAGGCGGCCGAGCGGGAACAGGCCGCCGCCCGAGAGGGGATCGATGGCGTCGAGCAGCACGATGTCCACGTCGCGGGCGAGCTTGAGATGCTGGAAACCGTCGTCGAGCAGTACCACATCGACGTCGAAATTCCGGCGCAGCAGCATTCCGGTCTGCCAGCGGTCGGCGCCGATGCCGACGGGGGCGAGGCGCGAGCGGACGAAAATCTGCGGTTCGTCGCCGGATTGCACGGCGGTGACGTCGGCGCCGGGGGCCAGGGCCAGGTGATCTTCGGGAGTGCACCGCTTGTAGCCGCGCGTGAGGATGCCGGGAGTGTGGCCGCGGCGCTTGAGCGATTCCGCCAGGCGCAGTACGCAGGGGGTTTTGCCGGTGCCGCCCATCGACAGGTTGCCCACGCTGATGACGGGGACGTCGAGCTTGCGCTGGGCGCGAAGGTGCGCTTCGAGGCGCCGGCGTCCGCCCCATTTCCAGAGATGTGCGAGGGCGGTGCCGAGAACCAGCCACGGCCATATGGGGCGATATCGCGGCAAGTGGGTACGGTGTAATTCTCCGATGGCCGCGGCGGCGCGGGCGCTGGCGCCACGGCTAGCCTGGGCGCGAGCCAGCGCGCGGTTTCCGATTTCGGCCGAGAGCGCGGGATTGTCGAGCAGGCGGCCCACGGCGGCGGCCAGATCGGCGGCAGTGGCGATGTCCACACACGCTGCGGATTCGCGGAACTCGTCGGCGATGGCCTGGAAGTTCTCCATGTGCGGACCGAGCACCACGGGCTTGGCGAAAAAGGCCGGCTCGAGGATATTGTGGCCGCCGCGCTGCGCCAGCGTTCCGCCCATGAAGACCACGTCGGCCACGGGGAACAGTCCGCTCAACTCGCCGATGGTGTCCAGGAGGAGCGCGCAGGGAGTGGCGATGGCAGTGGCTGGGTGGAGTTCGGAGCGCCGTACGTAAGGGATGCCGGCGGCTTCCAGTTTGCGAGCTACCAGCGGGAAACGCTCGGGCTTGCGGGGGACGAGCAGGAGCATGAGGCCGGAATGCTGCAGGGCGAGGCTGTTGAAGGCGGCGATGACGGCGTCGTCTTCGTCGGGGTCGCCTGCGACCGCGGGCGGCATGGTGCTGGCGGCCACCCAGATTTGGACGGGCTTCACGCGGTGCAGCAGGGCGAGCACGGGAGAGCCGGGGGAGGCCGGGCGGGCTTCGAAATCGTGTTTGAAGTTTCCATTCACGAAGGTCCGCTCGGGCAGGGCGCCGATATCGAGGAAGCGTTGGCGCATGGTTTCGGTCTGCGCCAGGAGCACGTCGGCGGCGGGCAGAACGGCGCGAAACAGCGGTGCGAAGCGGCGGTATCGGGGATAGGCGCGGTCGGAAATGCGGCCGTTGACGAGGGCGAGGCCGGCGCCGGTGCGTTTGACCTCGCGAAACAGGTTGGGCCAGATTTCGGTTTCGGCGACCACTACCACCGAAGGACGGAGGCAGCGCAAGACGCGGCGGACGGCTCCGGCGTAGTCCGCGGGAGCGTAGAAGACGCCATCGGCGAGGCCGGACAGCTTCTCCCGTGCGGTGGCTTGGCCGGCGAGCGTAGTGGTAGACACGAAGATGGGGCTTCGGGGACACTGTTTCCGTACCTGGCGGAGGAATTCCAGCGCGGAGAGCACTTCGCCGACCGAAACTGCGTGCAACCAGATGGCCCCGGGACCGGTCTGTCTATAGGAGCGGGGAAGAAACCCGAGGCGCTGGGCCAGCGAGGGCCAGTAACCGCGATTCTTCAGCCCGCGCCAGAGGAAATAGAATAAGACCAACGGTAGCGCCAAGATCTGAAGGAGCCGGTAGAGGAAATAGATGCCTTTTATTTTCAAACGTTTGGCTCTCCTAATGAGTATAACTGCGGCGTTTGCCGCGGACAAGGCAAGCTTTCGAGCCCCGGCGGCGGCCGACATGCCGCACCGGCAAACAGTGGAGCGCTTGACCATCGGAGTAGATCCTTATGTATCGGGCGACAAAGTCAAACTGGCGTTCGACAAGCTGGTGCCCTACCAGTACGGGGTTCTGCCGGTGCTGGTGGTGATGCAAAACGATAGCGCCAAGACGCTTCAACTGCGGGACCTGCGGGTGGAATACGTGGGGCCGCATGGCGCCCGTGCGCTGGCCACTCCGCCCAAGGACGTGAAGTATGCCATCGGCCCCGATCCGAATGCCGGGAACCGGAAGGCGGGGCCGATCTCGATTCACAAGAAAAACCCTTTGGATGTGTGGGAGATCGAGGGACGCGCGTTTGCGGCGTTGATGTTGCCCGCGGGCAATACGGCGAGTGGGTTCTTCTACTTCAATACGGGGTTGCAGCCCGGGGCGACGCTGTATGTGAGCGGGTTGGCGGAAGCGGGGAGCGGGAGGCAATTGGTGTATTTTGAGATTCCGCTGGATTGACGGGGGCGGCGGTCGCTGGCGCACGCACTCATGCTCAATGTCGCTTACTTTTCCCACAACCCGACACCGGTATTGATTGAGTCTTGCACGCGGTCTTATGTGGGGCAGGTTGGCAACCTGCCCCACAACACGTCGGCGAATCCACTTCGATGCCGTGCACCCCAGTTAAGCGGCCGGTGAGCCGCCACACGCCGCATCTGCCATACTAATAGCTGACCGCGTCCAGCCCTGGCGCGCTTGAGCTGTGCTCACCCGCGTGCAATCCCCGGAAGGTTGGAACGTATGCGCAAATTCTCGCTGGTCGCCGCACTGCTCGCCTTTTCTGGCATCGCTCTGCATGCCGATTTTTCTCCCGCGCTGCAGTGGGTCCAAACGCTGCGCGGATCCGGCGTAAGCACCATCGCCGGCGCCGCGGCCGATTCCAAGGGGAACTTCTACGTCGTCGGCAACACGACGTCCCTGGATTTTCCGTCAACCTCCGCGGCCCAGCGCACCGCCGGCGGGTCTACGCTGTTGCGTATCGACAGTAGCACCGGCGTTTCGCAAAAGCTCTATCCCACGGGGCTCTCCCAGGCCACCAGCCTCGCCGCCGATCCCCGCAATCCCCAGACGCTCTACGCCACCGTTGCCAACGCCATCTGGCGAAGCACCGACGCCGGCGCCACCTGGAGCATGCTGTCCCAGTTCGCATCCGATATCGTGGTCAACTCCGTGGCAGTCGATCCGTCCAACGGCAGCAACCTCTACGCCGCCACAAATCCCCAGGTCACCACTTCCACCGACCCCCAAGGCGCCTTCAAGAGCACCGACGGCGGCCTCACCTGGACGGTCATCGACAACGGCATCCCGGCGTCCACCTACGGCACCGTAGACGTGTTCCACATCTGGGTCGATCCGAAGTCGCCCGAAGTGCTCTTCGCAACAACCGATGCCGGCCTGATTCGAAGTCCCAACGCCGGCGCCTCCTGGACACTGGTTGCCAAGTCCTTCTATCTGCCCAACAGCCTGTTCTTCGATCCCTTCTCACCGGGCGCCATCTACCTGGCGCTGGGCTCAACCATTTGTAAGAGCACGGACGACGGGCAGACCTTCACTTCCCTCTCTTCCCTGCCCGACCAGAGCTATCCCACCGCAATCGTCGCCGATCCGTTGCATGCCGGAATCCTCTACGCGGGCTCGTACTCCGGCATTTTCCAGAGCGTCGATGCCGGCCTCACGTGGACCCGGAAATCCACGGCAACCGCCCTCCTGATGGCAGCCGATCCGAATAACTCCGTGCTCTACGCCAGCGTCCCCACTTATGGGATTGTCAAGAGCTCCGACGGCTTCAACACCTCCTCATCCATCGGCCCTCCCGAAACTTCGCTGGTGCAGATACTCGTGGCCGGTTCGAACGTCTTCCTGGTGGCGTCGCCCAGCACCGACGTGTTCGCCGTCAAGTTCGATCCCAGCGGTAACATCGTCTACTCCACTTACTTCGGAGGCAGCGCCAGCGACGCGGCCACCGCCATGGCCCTGGGCGCCGATGGCAGTATCTACGTCACCGGCTCTACCGCATCCACCGACTTCCCCGTCACCGCGGGCGCCTATCTCACGGCGATGCCAAGTTCCGCTTCGGCCTCCAACTTTGTCTTCAAACTGAATCCCGACGGGTCGCTGAGTTGGTCCACTTACTTCGCCGACGTCGATTCCACCGTCAACGCCATCGCCGTGGATTCCGCCGGCGCGCCATATATCGCCGGGAGCAGCATGGGCGGCGTGCCCACCACCCCGGGCGCCTACCAGACGAAGTTCCAGTACATGTGCATTGCCACTTGGATGATCGGCTGCCTCCCCGGGCCCACCTCGGCTTTTGTAACTAAGTTCAACGCCAAAGGCACCGGCTTGATTTACTCCACCTATGTCTCCAGCGATGCTTCCAAAAACCTGGTGCAAAACGCCCAGGGGCTGGCGATCGATTCGAGCGGCAACGCTTACTTCGGAGGGTACAACAATGTCGCCAGGTTGAGTGCCGATGGCTCGGCATTGCTGGCGTCGGCGCAAGCCGGCCAGAGCGGCGAGCTCGTTATCTCCGCCGTGGCGCTCGATGCCGCCTCGAATCTCTACGCCACCGGCAGGTGGACCAATAACGAATCGGGCGGAGGCTTTCCCTCCACCTCCGGAGCGTTTCAAACCGTGCCGCAGCCCGCCATTCCCGCGCTGCCCGGAGGCCCTGTGCCCGGCGGCGGCCAGGACGCAATCGCCATGAAGTGGGACAGCGGCCTCTCGCAGCTTCTGGCCGCCACACTCCTCGGAGGCGAATCCACCGACGCCGGAGAAAGCATCGCTATCGATGCTTCCGGCAACGTGATTGTCAGTGGATACACCGATTCGATCGCCTTCCCCACGCACGCGCCGTTTCAGACTTCCTTCTCGGCCCGGTCGGGCTTCGTCGCCAGCCTGGATTCCAGCCTGTCGCACCTGCTCTTCTCCACCTACCTCGGCGATGGACGCGCGTTCGACGCGCACGCCGCGGTGCCCGATGGCAACGGCGATATCCTGCTGGCGGGGAACACGCTAACTAATGCAGGCACTCTCTTCATCGGCGGCGACCCCGGCGCTTCCTTCACGTCGAACGCCATTGCGGTAGTCAATAAGATCGCCCTGCAGCCGGCTCCCGCGGCGCGCCTGGATTCCGTAGTCAATTACGCCAGCCGCATGGCCGCACCGCTGGCTCCCGGCGAGGCCATCGCCGCCGTCGGATCGGGATTCGGAAGCGACGCGCAACTTCTGGTAGACGGTGTTTCTCTCGCCGTGGTCTCGCGGAGTGCCACCATGCTGGCCGCGGTGATGCCGGACGGCGCGAAAACATCCGGCAGCTACCAGATTCAGGTGTCCACCGGCGGGACGCTCTCGAATTCCATGCTGGTCCCCGCCGCGCCCGCCTCGCCGGGAATCTTCTCGGTGGATGGCAGCGGCTACAACCAGGGCTACATTCTGAACGCCGATGGCACCGCGAATTCGCCATGGAACCCCGCCGCGCCGGCCTCCGCCATCACCATCTTCGCCACCGGACCGGGCCCTTACACGCTCTCCGCCGGGTACGCCGTCACTGCGCTGACGCCGGCCGTCTTCATCGACGGTTTCTATGCCAACGGGATTGCCGCCGTCATGTCGCCAGCCGCCGGCCTGCCTGGGAACGTGTATCAGATCGGCGTATTTGTGCCCGACCCGGCTACCCTGGTGGCGCAGAATCCCAACCTTCTGAATTTCAAAATGCCCGCGCAGGTGGCCGTGAGGCTGACGATCGGCACGGTGAATTCGCTGAATCCCGCAAACTCGGGTTATATCAGCCAGCCCGGCATCGTCCTCAACGTGAAGCAGTAAAAAGGGGGACAGCCTGAACTGTCCCCCTTTTTGCCAAAGTGGAAAAGGGGACAGTTCAGGCTGTCCCCCTTTTACATCTTCACCGGGAACGACCCCACAAAGCTCATATCCGCGCTTGATGGACTCCCGAAAAGGGGGACAGCCTGAACTGTCCCCCTTTTTGCCAAAGTGGAAAAGGGGGACAGTTCAGGCTGTCCCCCTTTTACAGTCCCCCTTTTACATCTTCACCGGGAACGACCCCACAAAGCTCATATCCGCGCTTGACGGGTTCCCTTCCCCATTGCAATAGAACTGGAATGCCGACCGGATGTTGCCTCCCGGCAGACGGATATCGAGCTGATAATAGCCGGCCAGCCCCGGCGCCAGCCCGCTGAACAGCACTCCGACTGACAAATGCGAGCCGTCGCTGACTCCGAACGTCCAGCACGTCACCTGCACCGCAGTCTGCGCCGGAGGGTTCGCGGGCGCCGGCATGCCGGTCGCAGGCGGACTATTCACGCGTCCGAATCCCACACCGTAGACGTGGATCGCCTCGCCCGGTAACGCCGGATTGTCCGCCGTCACCATCGAGCTCCAGTCCCCGTGGACCGCCAGCAGATTTCCACTCGTTGGATCCGTCAGAAATGCGCCGCGCGCCGCAGCTACCTCTACGTCGCCAAGCGGGACTGTCGAATCCGAGACGAACGGCGAAAAAGTCGCGCCCGTCTGCACGCTCAACACCGTCGATAGCGCACTTACCGACGGCGGGACTTCCCAAGGAACCTGGACCGTAATCGCGGTAGGCGCGACCGCGAGGACCGGAGCGGCGATGCCTCCAATCGTCACGCCGACTCCACCCAGCGACAGCGGCAACGGGAAAGACTGCGCGAAGAAATACCCGTCGCTGAACCCCGTGCCCGCGATCGTCACGGCGGACCCGGGCTCCAGCAGCAGCGTCGAATTGTTGCTGAGTTGCATGGTGGGTCCCATCCGCTCCGCCGACACGCCCGTATCCAGGTTGACCTGCAACACGTCGCTGGAGCCCGAGAGATACCACGCCACGTGTCCATCGTCCGACATCGCCGCCTGCACCACACCCGAAGCGTCCTGCGTCACCTGCCGGAGAGCCGTGCCGTCGGTATTTATGGCCCAGATCTGATTCACGCCGGAAACCGGCGAAAGGAACATCACCCGCGTGCCATCGGAACTGAGGAACGGAGCGGTCGCTTGCATGCCCGGGGCCAACGGCTGGTCCTGCTGCGAGGTAATCCGGTAGACGCGAAGCGTGGTCGAGATGGCCCCATAAGTATACTGAACCACTCCATATTCGATGCTGCAGTAGACCACCATGCTGGCGCCCGCATCGATCACCGCCGATGAGGGGCTGGAGGCATTCGGATTAGCGGAAGAAAGCAGCGTGGTCGCTACCGCTCCGCGCATCAGGTACAGGCCATACCTGTCCGCGATCACAGCCGACCCGTCGTCCGCTACCACGCGTCCGGCGCCAGGAACGACATCGTCTGTAATGCCAAAGGTGGCGGGGCCTTGCGACGCTCCGGTTCGCAGGTCCACTACCGTCGGGTTGTAGGCTGTAACTTGAAGGTTCGCATAGAGAAAAAGGTAGCGGCCATTCCCGCTCAGGCGGCCGCCGCCCAGGACGTCCCGGTCGCCCCCGGCCAATCCGCGAATAGTGGTTTGGAGCTTCGCAACGAGCGGGCAAGTGTCGTTACCGGAGCAGTCGTCCCGGCCGGTGAACGCCAGGATCGATCCATCCCGGCTCACGTCCGGGCGGGATAATCGATAGTAATTCGAAAACACCATCCCCGGCCCTGCTGGCGGAATCTCCGTCAGCCCCGCCACCAGGCGAACTCCCGTACTATCCAACGCGTAGATCCGTCCCTGCTCGGGCGCGCTTGTACCCCGTAGCACCAGGCTGGATGCGAAGTAGAGCGTGGACCCGTCCCCCGTCGTCGCAAAGTCGCTGAACTGCGCGCTGGCGGGTCCAAGCGCCGCCAGCGCGAGCAGCAAGACGCGCGTCAGACGGAAACACTGATCGAAGGAGGCGGTGCCCACAGCCGCAGTCGGCACATGGACGCACCTTACCTTCGCGAAACGCGGCGTCTTCATGCTTCTAAGACCCGGCCGCATGGGAAAACACTTACAGCACCCGAAAAGATTTCATTAGTTATAGTATTGAGGAGGACTTGGCGGATCGCGTCTCTCAGCGCCGTATCGGCCGACTAAGCCGCGCTCATCTCGCCCCTACAGCTTTTCCACTGGCCATCCGATAGTCTTACAGTGCCCGGAATGAACCTCCATCCCGAAGCCCCACTTACCGGCCAGCAGCGCCGGCGCCTGAGTCTCGCCCGCGAAAACGGCTATCTCAACGCCGCCCGCGGCGATGCCGGCAAACTGCTGGCTGCGTACGCCCGATGGTGCTGGCGTCTGCGCATCCCCGTTGTCTGGTCCGAGCGTTGCTCCCCGCGCTCTCGATACGGCCGGGTTTGCCTGGACCTCTACACCACATCCAACCGCCTCACCGCCGCCGGCCAGGCCGAGATGCAAGACTTGGCGCTGCATGCAAGGGCGTCGCCCCACGATGCCCGTTGGGAACATATTCCCGTACGCGACCTCGACCGGTTGGCCGCCGCCGCGTTCCGCTCGTGTACCCGTCCCGTCAACTATCAGCCGAACCGCGCCCAGCCGCCGGCCTTCCTCGCCGCTCTGGCCGCGAAGGTGACCGCCATCGACCAGGACTGCGCCATCTCCGCATGAGCCGCGCAGGCCCACCACCGCCATCGACAAGCACTTGCATATATACGAGAAATCGAATATTCTAGTACAGTGCCGAGTCAATTGAGGGCCTACAAGGCCAGCGTTTTCCAAGCGCTGTCCCATCCGACCCGCATCGCGATTCTCGAGATTCTCCGCGATGGGCCCCTTTCGGCACGCACCATGCAGGAACGCCTGGGCGTCGAACAGGCCAATCTCTCTCAGCATCTTGCCATCCTTCGCGCCAAACAGATCGTCGCCCACCGCAAAGAAGGCAACCAGGTTTTCTACTCGCTGGGGAGCCCGCTGCTCACCGAAGTGCTCGACCTCATGCGCCGTTTTTGCCGCGCTAACCTCAATGATGCCGTTCAGATGCTGGACGCCATGAATCGCGAGGGCCCGGCCTAGATGGGCAGCCCATCCTTCTTCTTCACAGCATCGCTGCTGGCCTTCCTCGCAGGGGCCATCTCGGCACTTGCCGCCTGGCGACAGCCGCGGACCGCGCGCCTCGCCGCATTGACGTTCTCGCTGCTGGGCAGTGCCGCGCTCGCCACAGCTTCCTGCCTCACCCTCGCCGGCGCCGCCACGCTCTCCTGGACATTGCTCCCCGGCACCTCTCTTTTCCCCTGGACCGTACGCCTTGACCCGTTATCGGCCTGGTTCAACCTCTCGCTCGCAATCCTGTCCGCGGCCGTCTCGGTCTACTCGTTCGGCTACCTGCGGCCCATGGAAGGCAAGCGCAGCCTGGGCGCGCTGGGATTCTTCTACAACCTTCTTCTATTGAGCCTGAGCCTGGTCTTCGCGGCCTCCAATTCTTTCTTCTTCCTGATCGCCTGGGAAGTCATGACCCTGGCCGCGTTCTGCCTGGTCGCTTTCGAGCACGAACAAGCCGCCACCCGCCGCGCCGCCATGCTCTTTCTGATCATGTCCCATGCGGGAACCGGGATGCTCTTGGCGGGCTTCCTGCTGCTCTCGACGTCCAGCGGCAGCTTCGATTTCGCGGGCTTCCATCTGCTCGCGTCGCAACTCCCGCCGGCCCCGCAAACCGCCGTCTTTCTGCTGTTCTTCCTGGGCTTCGGCATCAAGGCCGGCATCGTACCGCTGCACATCTGGCTGCCCGACGCGCATCCCGTCGCTCCCAGCAACATCTCCGCGCTGCTCTCCGGAATCATGATCAAAGCGGGCGTCTACGGCATGGCCCGCGTCTTCTTCGACTTCTTCGGACCCCCTCCGTTGTGGACCGGCGCCGTGGTCCTGGGCGTCGGCGTGGTCACCGCCCTGGTCGGCGTGCTCTACGCGCTGCAGGAGCACGACCTCAAACGCCTGCTGGCCTACCACAGCATCGAGAACATCGGCATCATCGTCATGGGCTTCGGCGCGGCGCTCATGTTCCGCACCTTCAACCACCCCGCACTGGCGGCCATGGCCATCGTCGGCGCGCTCTACCACACCATGAACCACGCGGTATTCAAGGGGCTGCTGTTCCTCGCCTCGGGCTCGGTGGTGCAGTCCACCGGTACCCGCAACATGGAGGAAATGGGCGGTCTCTTGCGCCGCATGCCGGCCACCTCGCTGTTCTTCCTGGTGGGCGCGGTCGCCATCTCCGGCCTGCCGCCGCTGAACGGCTTCGTCAGTGAATGGCTCACCTACCAGGCGCTGCTCGCCGGTTTCGGCACCACGCCAAGCCTCACGCGGCTGATGTTCCCGATCGCCGGTTCTCTACTGGCGCTCACCGCCGCCCTGGCCGCGGCCTGCTTCGTGAAAGCCTTCGGAATTCCCTTCCTCGCACTGCCGCGTAGCGAAGCCGCCGCGTCCGCCCATGAAGCCACGCTATCCATGCGGATCGGCATGGGCTTTCTGGCGGCCATGTGTTTCGCGCTGGGCCTGGGCGCCAGTTGGATTCTTCCGGTGTTCGACTCCATCACGCAACAGGCCGTGGGAGTGCGCATCAGTTCGTCGCTGATCGCCGGAGGTCTCGCGCTGCAAGCGGGAACCGCCCGCAGCGGGTCCGTCTCCACCGCCGGAATCGCTCTGGCGTTCATCGTAATTGCGGGAACCGCCGTCTTCTTGTTGTCCCGCCGGATGCGCGGCGCGCACATCGTCAAGGCGCCCACCTGGGATTGCGGCCAGCCCGGCCTCACCGCCGAGAACGAATACACCGCCACCGCGTTTTCGAAACCGCTGCGCTTGATCTTCGCAGCTTTCTACCGGCCGCGCCGCGAAATCCACCCGGAATACGACGTATCGCCTTATTACCCCAGCGCCATCCGTTTCGAGAGCGAAATCCAGCCCACCCTCGAGAAGCACGTCTATGAGCCGCTGAAGGAGTGGATCTACGGAATCGCACGCCAGATGCGCGGCATCCAGGCGGGCAGCATCAACGCCTACCTGGCGTACATCTTCGTCACCTTGATTGTGCTACTGCTATTCGGAGTCCGCCAATGATCTCGTGGCTTCCCTACTCCGTGGTGCAGTTGTTGCTGCTGCTGGCCATCGCTCCGCTGGTGAGCGGCGTCATCCGGACTCTCAAAGCGCGCCTGCAGATCCGCCGCGGCCCCGGAATTCTGCAGCCCTACCGGGAACTGGACAAGCTATTTCGCAAAGGCATGGCGATCCCCGACACCGCCTCGTGGATCTTCACCGCCACGCCCTACGTGGTCTTCACCGCCACCGCTATCGCCGGCCTGATGGTCCCCATGGTCACGGCCGAAGCGCCGCTCGGCCTCTTCGGCGGCGTGCTGGCGGTGGTCTACCTGTTGGGACTGGGCCGTTTCTTCCTGGCCCTGGGCGGCCTCGATACCGGCAGCTCGTTCGGCGGGCTGGGCAGCAGCCGCGAGATGACCATCGCCGCCCTGGCTGAACCGGCCATGATGCTGGCGGTTTTCACGGTAGCCATCGGCGCCAATTCCACCAGTCTTTCCGAGGTGGCGCGCGTCTCCACCGGCAATCCCTGGCAGTTCCTCGCTCCCGCCCAGATGCTCGCCTGCGCCGCCATGTTCCTGGTGCTGATCGCCGAAACCGGCCGCATCCCCGTGGACAATCCGGCCACCCACCTGGAGCTGACCATGATCCACGAGGCCATGATTCTGGAATATTCCGGCCCCTACCTGGGCCTCATCGAGTGGGGCGCCTCGCTCAAGCAACTGGTGCTGATGACCCTGCTCATCAACTGCTTCCTGCCCTACGGCCTGCAACCGCACTGGTCGTGGAGCGGCGTGGCCGTCGGCTTGGCGTACCTGGTGCTCAAACTGCTCGTGGTGGCCGGCGCCATCGTCCTGGTGGAGACCTGCAACGCCAAGATGCGTCTCTTCCGCGTCCCCGAATTGCTGGCCGTGGCCTTCACGCTGGGGGCGCTGGCATTGATATCGACGTTCCTGTTCTGAGGTTTCATGCACACCATTCAAGACCCCCAATTCGGCGACAAGATGGTGACCCTGATGGCGGCGCTGGTGCTGGTGCTGCAGATCGCCATGGTGGGGCAACGCTGGATTGTGACCAACATCCGCATCTTCGCGTTGCAGTCCTTTTTCCTCGCCGGAATCGCCAACACCATCGCCTACTTCAACCATGCGCCGCACATTTATATCGCCGCAGCCATGACGTTCCTCGTCAAAGCCATCCTGGTGCCGATCATCCTGGAGCGCATGGTCACGCGCATCGGAATCCGCCAGGAGATCGAACCCGTTCTCAACGCGCCGCTCTCGGTGGTGATCTCGGGCGGTCTGACGCTGGTGGGCTACGTTGTTGCCGAATCGTTCTACCACCCCGAGGAAGGCCCGGTTTCCACCACCCTGGGACACAATGCCCTGGCCGTGGCCATCTCGCTGTTCCTGATCGGCTTCTTCATCATGATCAACCGCCGCAAGGCGCTCACCCAGGTACTGGCGCTGCTCTCGCTCGAAAACGGCTTGTTCCTGGCGGCCATCTCGCTCACCTACGGAATGCCGCTGATCGTCGAACTCGGCGTGCTCTTCGACGTCCTGGTCGCGGTCCTGGTGCTGGCCATCCTGGCCTATCAAATCCGCGAGACCTTCGCCAGTATGGATGTGAGCCGCCTCAGGAGTCTACGAGGATGACTGCAAAAGAGGCCCCGCTGCTTTTGTGGGGCAGGATGGCATCCTGCGGCCGAGTGGTACTCGGCCTATCGACGAGTGCGCCGATGCCGACCAGGGCCGAGTGCCACTCGGCCGCAGGTTACCAACCTGCCCCACACAACCAAAGGAGCCTGCGCGGATGATTCTCGCCGTCCTATTGGCGGTTCCGCTGGCCGGTTGCGCGCTGGCCGCTCTGGCGCGCCGGCGCAGCCAGATGGAAGCGGTCAACCTGGCCGCCTTCTCTATCGCGCTATTGCTATCGGTCGCGGTGGCCGCCCAGGTGCTTCGCTCCGGTCCCGTCACTCTATGGAACGGATTCCTCTACGCCGACGCCCTCAGCGCCCTGGTGATCCTGCTCAGTTCCGCGACGGCCCTGGTCTGCGCCGTCTACGCCGTCGGCTACTTCCGCGAGGACGAACGCTCCGGCGCCCTCGACGAAGACGCGCTCCCGCAGTTGCGCAAATATTATTCCCTCACCCCGCTCTTTGTCTTCTCCATGCTGCTGGTCGCGGTGGCCAACAACCTGGGCGTGATGTGGGCGGCCATCGAGCTCACCACTCTGGCCTCGGTTTTCCTTGTCACGTTCTATGGCAAGGTCACGTCGCTCGAAGCCGCCTGGAAGTACGCCATCATCGGCGGCGTCGGTCTGTCCATGGCGCTCTTCGGCACCATCGTCACCTACTATGCCGGCCATAAGTTGCCGGGCTCCGACGAAGTGACCGGGTTGAACTGGTCGGTGCTGGTGCAGCACGCCGCGCAGCTCGACAAAACCAGCATGCGGCTGGCATTCGTTCTGGTGCTGCTGGGTTTCGGAACCAAGGCCGGACTGGCGCCCATGCACACCTGGAAACCGGACGCTTACAGCGAAGCACCGGTCCCCGCGGCCGCCATCCTCTCCACCGCCATGTTGAACTGTGCCATCTACGGGCTGGTGCGCTTCTACGTGCTTACCAAAGGGTCGCTCGGCGCCGAGTATCCCGGCCATCTCCTGCTGCTGCTGGGCGCGGCCTCCATGGGGATCGCCGTGCCGTTCGTCCTGGTGCAAAAGAACTTCCGCCGCCTGCTGGCGTATTCCACCATCGACCAGGCCGGCATCATGGCCACGGCCCTCGGCATCGGCGGCAAGACCGCGGCCCTGGCCCTCACCCTGCACATGACGTTTCATACCGCCGCCAAGTCGCTGCTGTTCCTGTGCGCCGGCAACATCTACCAGCGTTTCCACACCGACCTGTTTAAGAACATCAAGGGCGGAGTGATGCGCGTCCTGCCCATCGCCGGCGTCTGTTTCTTCATCGCCATGCTGGCCATCGTGGGGATGCCGCCCTTCAGCCTGTTTCAGAGCGAGTTTCTGGTGGTGTCCGCGGCGTTCAGCGCGGGATATTTCGTCCCGGGTTCGTTGCTCATCCTATTCGGAGTGGGCGTCTTCGCGGGCGTGGCGCTACACGTCAGCGGTATGGTGCTGGGCCCGTCCGGCGAACCTCGCACCGCATTCTACCCGTGGCGCGATACGGCCATTTTGGCGCTGGTGGTGGTGCTGGTGATCATCGGCTTTTGGCTCCCAGGTCCGCTGCTGGGCCTCATTCGCGGCGCCGCCAGCGTGGTGAACGGGGGATGACCATGAATCTGATCGACGAGTTGCGCGAAAAGTTTCCCGGCCTGGTCGGGCCGGTGGTCTCCGAATCGCCGCGCGAGGTCCTGATCGCTCTCGAAAGCCCGGACATCCGCCCCGTGGTGGACTACCTTTGCACCGGTTACGAGTCGCGTCTGGTGGCTGTGTTCGCCGAGGACCGCGTGGCTTTCGAGGGCCTGTTCTACAACTACTACGTCTTCGAGAAGCGCGGCGAACCCGGCTATCTGCTGTTTCGCGCCCCCATCCGCGCCGACCAGCCGGCCTTCCCCTCCCTGGCCGCCGAACTGCCCGCCGTCAACTGGCAGGAGCGCGAGATTCAGGACTGGTTCGGCATCGAAGCCGTCGGCCATCCCAATCCCCGCCGCGTGGCCCTGCACGATAACTGGCCCGAAGTCCACCCGCTGCGCAAGGACTTTCCCCTGCGCGACGCGCTGCCTCCGTTCGAAGGCGAGCGCCACGTCTATCGCCCCACGCTCGGCGAAGGCGTCTTCCAGATCCCCGTCGGCCCGGTTCACGCGGGTATCATCGAGCCTGGCCACTTCAATTTCGCGGTGGCCGGCGAACCCATCCTCTACCTGCAGCTCCGCATGTTCTACACCCACAAGGGTACCGAAAAGCTCTTCGAGGACCTGCCCATTCACCGCGCCGTTTTCCTCGCCGAGAGCATATCCGGCGATTCCGCCTTCTCTCACGGCACGGCGTTCTGCCAGGCCATCGAAAATGCGGCCGCCATCGAGGTCCCGCTGCGCGCGCGGGTGATGCGCACCATCCTGCTGGAACTCGAGCGCGTGTACAACCACATCGCCGATATCGGCGCCATCGCCATGGACGTCGGATTCGTGGTGGCCAACGCGCATGCCGGCCGTCTCCGCGAGACCATGCTCCGGCTCAACGAGGCGCTCACCGGCAGCCGGTTGCTGCGCAGCATGGTTTCGGTTGGCGGCGTGCGGCGCGGGTGGTCGATGGAGCAGCGCGAACTGCTGTCCCGGACCATCGTCGATGCTACCGAGGAATTCGAAGACCTGGTAGCGCTGGTCCGGTCGTCGGATTCCACCCGCGACCGTCTCGAAAAGACCGGCGTTCTGCGGCCCGAAACCGCCAAGGCTCTGGGCATCGTCGGTGTCGGCGGCCGCGCATCGGGAGTGGATCTCGACGTCCGCCGCGACCACCCGTATGCCGCCTACGACCGCTACTCTTTCCGCGTCCCCGTCTACCAGGACGGCGACGTGCTGCGCCGCGTGACCGTGCGCATCGACGAGGTGCGCGAGTCCTTAGGCATCCTGCAAGCCGCCGCCGACGATCTTCCGGACGGCCCCTGGTGCGCGCCGCCGCAGCCCATCCCCGCCGGACGCTGCGCCCTCGCTGCGGTGGAAGGATGGCGCGGCGAGATCTTGCACTGGGTGCGCACTGGCCCCGACGGCCGCCTGGAGCGCTGCAAGATCAAGGACCCCTCGGTCAACAACTGGCCCGCGCTGGTGGAAGCCGTGCAGGGCAACATCATCGCGGACTTCCCCGTCATCAACAAGAGCTTCAACCTTTCCTACTCGGGTACGGACCGCTGAGCCATGTTTAAGATTCTGCAGAAGACGTTCTCCTCCGGCATCGCCACGGTTCCCTACCCCGACGCCGCGCCGGTGCTCTCGGAAAACTTCCGCGGAGCGCCGGATTTCGATTTCGAAAACTGGCTCGACGCACGCCCCGCCGCCGCCGTCTGCCCCACCGGCGCCATCGCCGTCGAAGATCGCGAAGGCCATCGCCGGGTGACCGTGGATTACGGACTGTGCGTCTTCTGCGGCCAATGCGCCGACGCCACGCCGGAAGGCGCCGTGCGCGTAACCCGCGAGTTCGAACTGGCCACCGAGGATCGCCGTAGCCTGGTGCTGCGCGCCGATTACAGCCTCACCGCCGAGGGACGCCACGAGCGCCTGTTGAAGGAACCCACGTCGGCCGCCGCGGAGACCACTGGCCAGAAGCTGGGTGCGTCCATCCGCAAGGTGCTCGGCCGCGCGCTTGCCATCCGCCAGGTGGACGCCGGCTCGTGCAACGGCTGCGAGCTGGAAATCGGCGCGCTCAACAATCCCGTCCACGATATCGAGCGCTTCGGCATCCACTTCGTGGCCTCTCCGCGCCACGCCGACCTGCTGCTGGTCACCGGCCCCGTCACTCGCAATATGGAACTCGCGTTGCAGAAAACCTATGCTGCCACGCCCGATCCCAAACTGGTGGTCGCCGTTGGCGCCTGCGGCATCGGCGGCGGCATCTTCGGCACAAACTACGCCACCCGCGGCGCGGTGGACGCCGTCATCCCCGTGGACGTCTACATCCCCGGCTGCCCGCCGCGTCCCGAAGCGCTGCTGCATGGGCTGCTGCTGGCTGTGGGACGAATTGCCGCGCGGTAGTTTGGGCGCCGGCTGAACCTCGTTCCGGGGCCGCTGAGACATCCGGCACAGGCAAGAACTTGACCTGGCCGTTCGCCGGTATCGAAACGGACACCGACGGGGTGTACGATAGGCAGCGTGGGCATGGAAAACGTCAGTCCTCAAGAAGAACTCAAGTGGCTCGATGTGCAGACCCAGTTGGCCACCGAGCTTGCCGAACTGAAGCCGCTCTATTTCCGGCTGAACGAAATCATCCAGGCATACCCCGGCGATTTCGAAATACAGATCGCGGCGAACGAAGTCAAGCAACACCTGATGGCCCGCGGCTGGCTTCTCAAGCAACGGGAGACTTCCCCACCGCAACCTCCCCTTCCACCTCCGGCGACGGCGTCCGAGCAGCCAACCCCGGTGTACGGCTCCGCGCCGCCGGACCAATCTCCGCCGGCGCCCGCTGTAACTCCTGCGAGTCCGCAGCCGCAGGCCACGCCGCCCCCGGCTGGCCCTCCGGCGCCGCGCACCAAGGTCAATCGGAAACCGGCGGTGATGATCGGATCGTTAGCCGGTGTGCTGGTGGCCTTGGCGCTCATTTCCTGGGCGGCGTATCAGGTTCACAAGCGCTACGTCAACAACGCTGCGCGCAACCCGGCGGCGGTGCAGGTTGACATTGCGACCACTCCTCCGGGCGCGTCCGTGAAGCTGACGGCGGACCAGCCCGTGGCCGGCCGTGTCAACGAGGCTGCTTGCACCTCCAATTGCAAGCTGGCGCTCGCGCCAGGCACGTACCGGATCGCCGCATCTCTCAACGGCTTCGAGCCCGCGGCCGGCTCCGTCACCGTGACGGCCCGGCAACCGTCGGCCGTCAGTCTGACGCTTCAGCCGCAGGCGCAATCGGTGCGGCTGCTGACCGATCTGGATCGCGGCAATGTCGCGATTGACGATCGGCCGCCGGTCGATCTTCAGGATGGTCAGCTCATACTCGACAAGGTGGCTCCCGGTACGCACACCGTGAAAGTTACGGCGCAGAACGGAAACGCCTCGTTCTCGTTTGAGATCGCGGATGCCCGCCTGCCTGCCGTGGCCGGCCCTGTAAAGGCGCAGAACATGGTTGCGGTGCTGGTGGCCAGTTTCGGAAAGCAGGCGCGCATCGTGACCAACGCGGGCCCCTGGAAGCTGGCGGTCAACGGCCAGCCGCAAAGCGATGCCGGTCCGGCCGGAACGGACCTCACGAACTTTCAAACGGGCGTGAATGAGATCGTGTTGGGCGAGGGCCAGGATCGGCGCAACATGAGCGAGAGTTTCGGCGACGCGCCGATGCTGACCGCGTTCCTGAAGACCGACGTCAATGCGGGCACCCTGATTGTCTCCACGGGCCAGGACAACGTGCGCGTGTTTCTGAACGACAAAGAATACCGCCACGGCACCCAGCGCGGCCAGTTGCGCTTGCAGACGCTCGGAAAAGTCACGGTGCGGGTGGCCAAGAGCGGCTTTCAGGACGAGCCTCCGCAAACCGTGGAAGTGAAGAAAGGCGCGGAAGTCCGTGTGCAGTTCGACCTGAAACCGCAGCCGCAGTTCGGATCGCTGCAAATCCACGGCGCGGCGGCCGGTACCGAGGTGGTCGTCGATCAGAAAAGCGCCGGGACGGTGGGCGGCGACGGAACGTTCAGCGTCAGCGCCATCCAGCCGGGCGACCATACCATCGAACTGCGGCGCGACCAGTACCAGCCCAAGCGGCTGCAGCGAACTTTCACCGCGGGTCAGGCGGTAGTGCTGACGGGCGCGGATGTGGTGTTAGCCGCCGCCAACGGGACCATCCGGCTCAATCGCAACCCTGCATCGGCGGCCATTAGTTACCGCCGCGGCGACGAAACGGAGTCGCATGAAGCCCGCGGAAACCAGATCGATCTGCCCGCGGGGAACTATACATTTTCGGCGACGGCGCCGGGATTCGCCGAATCCACCACCCGCGTCCAACTGGCCGCCGGCGAAACCCGCGATGTGGACTTCACCCTGGCTCAAGAGCGGCCGGCCGCGCCTACCGTCGTGGCAGGCGGAATGGCGGCTTTCGACGATGCGCAAGGCTGGAAGAAGGACGGCGACGTTTGGGCCCACAAGGGCGGCGGATTCGTGTCGTATAAGCTGCCGCCAAAGGGCGTCTTCACCTTCACGTTGGGACTGGTCAAAGGCGGCGGCCGGTCGGGCCAGGTCCGCTGGTGCGTGCAGTATCTCGATGCCAAGAACTACCTGCTCTATGAACTGGACCGGAAGACTTTCTGGGCCGGAGTGGTCGAAAAGGGCAAGCGGTTGGAGCGAGTCAAGGCGCCCGACAATCTCGGAAATCAGAAAACGGCCACTATTCAGATCGAGGTGACGCCGGACCACCTGGTGCAAAAGCTGCGCGTGGGCGACGATTGGAAAGTGCTCGATAGTTTTGTGGAGCCGGGCCGCGATTTCACCCAGGGCAAGTTCGGATTTCTGATCCAAGGGACCGATGAGATCGCGATTTCCGGTTTCCAGTTTCTGCCCAAGTGACGGGCAACTCACGTGAATGGCCGCTCCGCCGAAGACGCCCGCGGCCACTGGAACATGCATGTTCCACTTCCGGGATAAAATGGTTCTCACCCATGAAACAATTCCTGGTTTGTTCGCTCTGCCTCTCGTTCTGCATGCCTCTGGGCTTCTCCGCCGATGCACCTCCACTGCGTGGCTATTCCTCCGATTCCGCCCGCGCCGAACGCGACTGGGAAGCCAAGTTCCGCGCCGTTCCCGATCCGGCCAACCTGCGCGCCTACATGCAGCGCATGTCCGCGCACCCGCACCATGTCGGGTCGCCTTACGATAAGGACAACGCCGAGTGGCTCCTTTCCAAGCTCAAAGAATTCGGGCTGGACGCCGCCATCGAGAACTTCGACGTGCTCTTCCCCACCCCGAAAGAGCGCGCCCTGGAACTGCTGGAGCCGCGCCATTTCACCGCCAAACTGGAAGAGCCCGCTCTCGCCCAAGACCCCACGTCCTCGCAGCGCAGCGAGCAACTTCCCACGTACAACGCCTATTCGGCCGATGGCGATGTCACGGCGCCGCTGGTGTACGTGAATTATGGCGTGCCCGCCGATTACGAGGAGCTCGATCGTCTGGGAGTCTCCGTCAAGGGAGCGATTGTGATCGCGCGCTACGGCGGGTCCTGGCGCGGCATTAAGCCCAAGGTGGCCGCCGAGCATGGCGCCGTCGGCTGCCTGATCTATTCCGATCCGCGCGACGACGGCTACGCCGATGGCGAAGTTTTCCCCGCCGGTCCCATGCGCCCCAAGGACGGCGTGCAGCGCGGCAGCGTGATGGACATGCAGATCTATCCCGGCGACCCGCTGACTCCCGGAGTCGGCGCCACCAAGGACGCCAAGCGGCTGCCGATCTCCGAAGCCGTCACGCTCACCAGGATTCCCGTGATGCCGATTTCCTATGCCGACGCGCAGCCGCTTCTGGAAGCGCTCACCGGCCGCACCGCGCCGCCCGCATGGCGCGGCGGGCTACCCATTACTTACCGCGTGGGTCCGGGACCGGCGAAGGTGCACCTCAAGCTGAAATTCAACTGGGACATTAAGCCGCTCTACGACGTGGTGGCGCGCATCCCCGGCAGCGCCTACGCCGACGAGTGGATCATCCGCGGTAACCATCACGATGGATGGGTCAACGGCGCCGAAGATCCGCTGTCCGGCACGTCCGCGCTGCTGGAAGAGGCTCGCGGACTGGGCACGCTGCTGCGCCAGGGATGGAAGCCCAAGCGGACCATCGTGCTGTGCTTCTGGGACGGCGAAGAGCCCGGCCTGCTGGGTTCCACCGAATGGGCCGAAGCGCACGCCGCGGAGCTGGCCACGCACGCCGCCGTGTATATCAACTCCGATTCCAACGCCCGCGGCCAATTGCAGGCCTCCGGATCGCACACCCTCGAGAAATTCATCAACTCCGTCGCCAAGGATATCGACGACCCCGAGGCGAAGATTCCCGTATGGAACCGCTGGCGCTTCTTCCGCATCGCCGGCGAAACCGCTGCCGGAGCCGTCGCCGACAGCGGCGATCGCGAAAGCGCCCGCAACTCCGCCGACCTGCGCATCGGCGCCCTGGGCTCCGGGTCGGACTACACCGCATTCCTCGACCATCTGGGGATTGCGTCGCTCGACCTGGGCTTCGGCGGCGAAGACCGCGGCGGCATCTACCACTCCATCTACGACGACTTCTATTGGTACACGCACTTCTCCGACGGCGATTTCGTCTACGGCCGCGCCCTGGCGCAGACCGCCGGCACCGCCGTCATCCGCCTGGCCGATGCCGAACTGCTGCCCCTTGATTTCGACAACTTCACCGCCACCATCGGCCGCTACGTGCGCGAAGTGGAGAAACTGGCGCGCGACAAACGCGACCAGATCGTGGAGCGCAACCGCCAGATCGACGAAGGGCTCTTTGCCGCCGTGGACGATCCACGCTTCCCGCTCCACCCTCCGGCCAAGGAAACCGTCCCGCCGTTTCTGAATTTCGCCCCGCTCGAAAACGGCCTGGCCGCCCTGCAGCGCACCGCCGCACTCTACGACCAGGCGCTCTCGAAGGCCGCCGATAACGGCGCCGCCGCACTGGCCCGAGCCTCCCTGCACGACGTCAATGCGCGGCTGATCGCCATCGAGCGCGCCCTCACGCTGAACGACGGCCTGCCCAACCGCCCATGGTTCCGCCACCAGATCTACGCTCCCGGCTTCTACACCGGCTACGGCGTCAAAACGCTGCCGGCCGTCCGCGAAAGCATCGAGCAGAAACAGTGGAAGCAGGCCGAAGAACAGATCGTGCGCGTCGGCAAGGTGCTGGAGAACACCGGCGAAGCCATCGAAGGCGCGACGGCGGAGTTGAAGACGGCCATCGGCCGATGACTATGCCGCCGCCAGCACCATCGCCCGAGCCGGGTCGAACACGCTGTCCTCGGCGGCGCCTTTGAACCGCGCGACCACTACCGTGCGATCGTCGGCCGGTTCGCCGGGGACGGCGTAGCTGGCGTAGCTGGCGTAGCTATCGACGGCTTCCATAATTTCGCCGGCCAGGTCGCAAGCGCGCGCGTCGGGGTTGCGTTCCACCACATCGAGCAGCCCCCGTTCGCCGAACTCGCGGCCTTCGGCGTTCCTGGCGTCGGTGATGCCGTCGGTGTACGCGATCAGCAGGTCTCCCGGTTCAAGCGGCAGAGTCCTGTGGCCGTACACCGTTCGGTCGCTCAGACCCAGCACGGTTCCGGTGCTTTCCAGGCGATGAACGCGCGCCTTGCCGCGGTGGCGGATCAGCAGCGCCGATTCATGGCCGGCGCTCACATACTGAAGCTCCCGGCGCAGCGGGTCCAGATAGGCGTAGAACAACGTGGCGTAAAAGTTATCGGGCGAGGCCAGCCAGGCGGCGTGGTTGAGTTCGCGCATGATGTGCCCGATATGATTGCGCCCGTGCGCCGTCAGTCCCCTCAACAGCGCCTGCAATCCGGACATCAGAATCCCAGCGCCCAGCCCGTGCCCGGAGACGTCGCCCACCGATACGGCCAGTCCTTGTGGCGGCAGCGCAACGAAGTCGTAGAAATCGCCGCCGACATCCTGGGCCGGCCGGCACGCTCCATAATAGTCCAGCCCCTGGATGCGCGGCAGCCGGCAGGGGAAGAGACGGCTCTGAACGTCGCGCGCGGTTCTCAGGTCTTCGCGCATCCGTGCAAGGTCCGCGAGCAGCGTGGGCAGCAGCGCTGCGTCGGCGCGGGGAAAAATATCGACGGGATTTTGGTGGTTCATACCATAGTGGACGTGCGCCGCGAGAAAATCGATGAGTGCCATTCCCGCTGCACTGTGATGTTAGCCGCACAGAATTGCGGTTCTTGACAGTACTTAACACGAGTTTACGTGGCCGCCCGCGTGCACGCTCCAGTTAGAGCGCTATGGTGGGGATCAAGGAGCACTAATTACCAAATGAAGAAAGTACTATTTGCCTCGCTACTCGCAGCCGCCTTCGCCGCGGCCAGCCTCGCGCAGGAACCGGGCGGACCGGGTGGACCGGGCGGACCTGGCGGACCACCCGATCAGGAGTCGATGGCCAAGATGCGCGTGGAGAACCTGGCCACGCAGTTGAAACTGACCGCCGCGCAAAAGACCGCCGCGTCCGCCATCTATGCAAAGTCCTCTGCCGCCACCGCGGCAATTCAGGAGAAGCTGCGCAATACGCGGGAATCGCTGCAGGAAGCCATCAAGAAGAACGACGCCGAAGCCATCGGCAAGTTGGCATCCACCGTCGGCGCTCTGACCGCGCAGATGACAGTTGCTGAAAGCACCGCCGAAGCCGAGTTGTACAAGAGCCTGACCGAGGACCAGCGCGCCAGGTACGACGCCATGCCTCGCGGAGGCCGCGGTGGATTCGGCGGCCCGATGGGTGGACCTCCGCCCGACGGTCGCGGCGGAAGATAGTAGTCCAGGCACTTGTGGCGCACGATCTTATGTGGGGCAGGTTGGCAACCTGCGGCGGGTTGGTAACCCGCCTGGGCGGCATTTGTATGGAGTCGATCAGGCCGAGTACCACTCGGCCGCAGGATACCATCCTGCCCCACATAAGGCATCTGGCGGCGATCTATCTTGCTCTCCGCGATTTGCGGCGCCATTCCGATACGGTCCGGCCGTCGCCGGGGGTCGCCGAAAAATCCGCGGGCCGCGTCTCGCCGGCCGCCACCAGGCACGTCCGCAGCCTGTCTCCGGACACCTCGTAAATCCCCTGCTGCCGCTGCTCCAGGTAGTCGATAGTCTTCGCGGCGGCGTCCGCGGTGAAGTGGCTCTTCATGTAAGGCCGGCCGCCCACCGAGAGCGTCGTGGTATTGCCCCGAAACTCCCGCCTGGCCGTCTTCACAAAGCCCGCATCCATGGGCTGGCCATCCTGCAGGCACGACACCATCGACCATTCGCCCTCCAGTTCCGCGACCACCGGGGCACTCTCGTCGGCCACGGGAATCCGCTCGGTGGCGCCGGCGCGGTTGCGTTTGAGCCTCTCCAGCGCATGGCCGGCACCGGGCGCCGTGACAAATTTTGTGGGGCGGGCGACACCCGTCAGACCCAGGCAGAGGGTCCACCGGTCGGCCTCCAGTTCGAAGATCCCCAGCGAGGTCTTGCCTGCCTCCGGCCCATTCTCGTAATGCAGGTCGAACGTTTTGGGATTCGCGGAGGCATCCACCACTATCGTGCCCGAGTATTCCGCGCCCATGTTCAGGCTCTCGAACCGGTCCCCGTGGATGGCGATCCGCGACCCGCCCGGCGGATATTTCCGCCCGTCCAATTCCAGCGAAACGATGTCCCAGGTCCCCTGCAGCGCCTCCATTTCCGGCTTCATAGAACGGCCCCGTGTGCCCTAAGGCCTCGCCTGCTTCAATAGCCCGATGGTGTTCCCATCCGGATCCGCGAACCAGGCAAACGTACCGGCCGGAATCGCGATCGGCCCGACTAGCGCCTTGCCGCCCAATTCCGTGGCCTTGTCGAGAGCCGCCTTCACGTCCTCCACGTCCACGTAGAACATGGTGTAATGCTCCGGTTCGTGGCCGAGCGAGGTAATGTGACCCGGGATGCCCTGCGGACTCCCGGTTTGAATATTCGACGCAGGGGCGGCGTCCGTGATCTGCCAGCCGAACAGCTTCGAATAGAAATCGCCAGTCCTGGCGCGGTCGCGGCATCCAATTTCAAAATGGACAACCGGCCGTCCCACGGGCTTGTCCCCCTGTTGTCCGACTAACTGCGGCGCCGCGACCGCCATCCAGAGCGCCGCGCGGCGTGTAAGCATATCTTTCGATTGAGCGTGGTGCATCGTATCCCCTCCGGTACCGCATCGCCTCGGCGGCGATTCCCAATTGGGCTTGCGGTTTTCAGAGATACTATCACACGCCGCCAGGCCCCGGTGTTACGCTTTGGCCAGGGCGGCCTTCACGCGTTCGGGCGTCATGGGCAACTGCAGCAGGCGCGCGCCCACGGCATCGTAAATGGCGTTGGCCAGCACCGCGCCCACGGTAATGATAGGCGGCTCTCCGCCTCCCAGCGCGGCGGCTTCCGGAGCGTCCACCAGCGCGATTTCGATCTTGGGCAGCCACGAAAAGCGCGGCAGCGGATAGTCGTCGAAATTGCGCGTCAGCACCTCGCCGTTGCGGAACTTCACTTCCTCGGTGAGCGCCTGTCCCAGACCCATCATGACGCTGCCTTCGGCTTGTTGCCGCATGCCGTCGGGATTGACGACCAGGCCGACATCGAGCGCCATGACGATGCGCTTCACGCGCACGGCGCCGGTGGCGCGGTCCACCGCAACTTCGGCGACGGCGGCATTGCAGGCGTTGGAGTAGACGCCGCAGGCAATGCCCACGCCGCGTCCGCTGGGTGCGCGCCCGGCCTTCCAGCCGAACTGTTTGGCGGCGGTCTCCAGAACGCGCCGGATGCGCGCATTGGTGAGATTGTTCAGGCGGAATTCCAGCGGATCGATGCCCGCCTTAGCCGCCAGCACGTCGATGTGCGATTCGCGCGCGAAGGTGTGGCTATTCACCGATGGCGCGCGCCACGCACCCACGTTGAACGGGTTCATGCCCGGAGGATTGCCGCCCATCCATCCCCCCACCGACGCCGTGCGCCGGTTCGGAATGTCGTAGAACGGAAGCGCCTCGCGCTCGCCCGCTCCCCAGATCCGGTGGTCCCAGAGCACGATCTTCCCACCGGCCACGCCCGCCCGGATCTGCATCGCAGCGGCGGGGCGGAAGCGGTCGTAGAAGAATTCTTCCTGGCGGCTGTAGACCACTTGCACCGGCTTGCCCGTAATCTTCGCCAGGCGCGCGGCCTCCACGCCCTGGTCCGCCTCGGTCTTGCCGCCGAAGCCTCCGCCCACGTATCGCGAGACGATGCGCACTTTATCGGCGGGCAATCCCAGCGCATTCATCACCGCATTCTTCACCTGGAACGGAGCCTGCGAACTGGCCCACACGGTGATCTTGCCGTCCTCGAAGCGCGCCGTGGCCGAATGCGTCTCGATGGGAGCGTGGGCCACGTAGCTATTGAGGTAAGTATTCTCGATCGCGCCGCCGGCGGAGAGCCGCTCGCCTTCCGCCAGGTCGCCCGCCTGGCCCACCACGCGGGGCTGCGGAGCGATCTTGCGGATGTGGTCGAAGATGGTGACATCGTCGGGACCGGCCGGTGGATTCTCGAACTCCGCCTTCACCTGGGCCAACGCCTGCGCGGCGATGTCGGGCCGCTGGTGCAGCACCGCGATCATCCCGGAGTCCTTCACCACTTGCACGCCCGCTACCTTTTCGGCCTCCGACGTGTCGGCGGACTTCAACTTCGCTCCGTGGGCCGGCGGCCGCAAAATCGCCGCGTGCAGCAGGCCGGGGAAGATCTGGTCTCCGGCGTATTTGGCCTGGCCGGTGACCTTGTCCATCCCGTCCTTGCGGCGGGCCGGCTTGCCGATGGTCCGGAAGGCGGCGGTGTCCTTGACGGCCACGTTGGCCAGGTGACGCTCCATGCGTTTGCCGTCCACGAGTTGCGCGTAGGTCACGGAGGCGCGCGGCTGGCCGGGTCCGCTCACCACGCCGGCTTTCACCTGCAGCCCCTCGACAGGTACGCCGAGTTTCTCGGCCGCCAGTTGCAGCAGCACGGCCCGGGCCTCGGCTCCAGCGCGGCGCACGGCCGGAATCAACAGCGGCGTGGTCATGGAGCCGAACGTCCCCATGTCGTAGGGGCACAGGTCGGTGTCTCCCAGCAGCACGTCGATGGAATCGAAGGCGACGTCCAGTTCCTCGGCCAGCGCCATGGCCAACTCGGTCATGACTCCCTGGCCGAGCTCCACCTTGCCGCCCATGCAGACCACCCGCCCGTCGGCGCCGATCTTGAGGTAGGCGTTGAAATCGGCCGGGGCGTTCTGGCGCGTGGGAAGGCGCGCCGGCTCCTGCGCCTCGGCCGGGCTGGCGCCGAAGAAGACGAAGAGTCCGGCGCCGGAGATCGCGAAGAAATCGCGCCGCTTCAGTTCACCTGTGGCGGGAACCCGATGAGTCATGCCACACCTCCTTTGACCGCTCCGGCGGCGGCGGCGGCTTCCTGGACCGCGTCCAAAATGCGCCCGTGCGCGCCGCAGCGGCACAGGTTATCCTCCAGGTGCCGGGCAATTTCTTGGCGCGTGGGATGCGGACTTTTCAGCAGCAGTGCGTAGGCGCTGACGATCATGCCCGACGTGCAGTATCCGCACTGAAACGCGTGGTGGTCCAGAAAAGCCTTCTGGACAGCGTGGAGCCCGTTCTGGCCGATGCCTTCGATGGTCACGACCTGTTGGCCCTCGACCGCCTTGACGGGAGTGACGCAACTCCGCACCGCATCGTGGCCCACGATCACGGTACATGCGCCGCAGAGGCCTTCGCCGCAGCCGAATTTCGTGCCGGTGAGGCCCAGATTGCTTCGCAGAACCCACAACAGCATGCGCTCGCCGTCGGCTTTCACGCTGGTGGGTTTGCCGTTCAATCGGAAGGAAATGGTACGTTCCATAGGCAGTTCCAAACAGACTATAG
>Ga0181529_10000261_pt1 | contig 78583 bp, 68 predicted proteins | sample PEATcosm2014_Bin_36_FD_119763 | JGI IMG/M metagenome (GOLD analysis project Ga0181529, IMG submission 119763) | Peatland microbial communities from MTU Mesocosm Facility, Houghton, MI, USA - PEATcosm2014_Bin10_30_metaG | ecosystem: Environmental > Terrestrial > Soil > Wetlands > Peat | place...
GCGCCCTTGACACCGCCCTTCCCAAACAAAAGCTAGTCCACGCTCTTTTTACGGCCAAAGGTCCGAAAAATACCCTTGACAAAGCTGACGCTGTCATACATGGGGCACGGAGTTGTTGTGGGCGAGCCCAAGAACACCCGGAGCGGGTCGAGAGAGGAAGCTTCCCCGGTCTCAAAGTCGAGACCGGGGGCACCCGGTTTTCCGATCCCTGATCCCTGATCCCTGTTCCCTGTCTTTTCATGGCAGCAGGCGCAAGGTGTGCCGGGCCTGCGCGGCCACCGCGGCCGGGGTGAAGGGCAGGGCAAAGGTGGTTCCCTGGTACCAGTCGTTCCACTGGTCGCGGTAGTAGGTGCTGAGCGGGTCGCTGCTCTCACCCAGGACAATATTCTCCGTCGAGCCGTCGATGTTGCTCCAGTCCATGGTGAAGCGCTGCGAGGGGCCGAACTCGCGGCCCACCTGCTTGACGGTGGTGGTGTCGCCGCTGAGTGGCTGCTTGCCGGTGCCGGCCAGGCGGCCTATGAGCGGCAGGAAGCGGGCCAGCGGGTGCTCGATGTCGATCCGGTTCCAGCTCCCGTAGGTCCATTTGGCCACATCGTGGGTAGACCTGCCCTTCTTCATGCCGCTGCGGACGGCGTCGGTCAGCAGGTCGTCCCAGCTCTTGTAGGCGGGCGGCAGCCAGTCGGGATTGCCGTGCATGACCAGCTCCTCCTCGGCAAAGTTGGAGTTGGACCAGTGGTAATCGGCGGCGTCCTTGCCCAGCTTGGGCTCCAGAATCAGCGGCCACAGCGCCCAACGGGTCTGCGTCACCAGCGATGCGGCCACGGAGTCGGTGGAGAGCTTGCCGTCCCAACTGCGTAGGATGTCGGCGGCCTTGCGCAGCCGGTCGTCGGCGTAGGAGGCGTGGTCGATGGCGTAGGCGAAGCGGTGCGCGTACTCCTGATCGACTTCGCTGTAGATGTCGGTCTGCACGGCCAGCATGTCGGCGGGCTTGAGGCCGTCACGGCCTTGCAGCGACTTGTAGATGCGCTCAATGCGGTAGGGATCGACCCACTCCAGCGTCAGCGGGAAGGGCGAACTGTCGGTGGTGACCCGGGAGTTGGCGGTGGCGACAAAGCCGGAGGGCGGATCGACCGAGTTGGGCATGGCCTCGAAGGGAATGTAGCCCTGCCACTCTGCCCTGAGGTTCATCCAGCCGTCTCCCCAGAATCGATCAAGCGGTTTTCCAAACACATCGCCGTAGCCGGGCCGAAGGGGCACTTTCCCGATGGCTTGGTAGGCGATGTGTCCCTGATCGTCGGAGTAGACCACACTCTGCGTAGGCCAATCCCAGGTGCTCAGGGCTGCGGAGAACTCCGTCCAATTCGAAGCGGTGTTGAGCTGATAGAGCGGAAGCGAATTCAGCGCCGGATCGTAGAGCGTCCATTTCAACGAGATGGGCCGCGTCTCCTTGGCGAAGAGCGGATTCAGAAGCGGTCCGTCTTCCGTTGACTGGAGATCGAGCGTCACATCCTTGCTTCCCCGCACATGAATCACTTCATGAGCCACGTAGAGCGGCTTCCAGGCGTCGTAGGCATGGGAGAGGTAGTTGCCTTTGCCGTCGAGCTTCTCGATGTAGAGGTCCTGCACGTCGGCATAGAGCGCGGTGAATCCCCAAGCCACATGCTCGTTGTGTCCGGCGATGACAAAGGGCAGGCCGGGCAGCGTGACTCCGGCGGCGTGATAGCCGGGCGCGCGCAGGTCGGCCATGAACCAGATGTTGGGCTCGGTCAGGCCCAGGTGCATGTCGTTCGCCAGCAGCGGCTTGCCGCTGGCAGTGTGCTTGCCGGAGATGACCCAGTTGTTCGAGCCGGGGGTGCAGCCGGAGCAGGCCGGCAGGCCGAGCGTTGCGCGTAACGCGGCCAGATCCTCGTGTGCGACAGTTCGGCCTCCGGCGTCGGCTGAGGAGCCGCCAGCTTTGAAAGGGCACGGCTTCAGCCGTGCCGTAGTCGCCTGGCCATGAAGATGGGCTTTAGCCCCTGCGGAAATGGACTTGATCTCAGGGCGCCGGTCCGAAGAGCATCCCTCAGGGGCTGAAGCCCCCGTTTGTCTTGGGGCCATCGCGGCACGGCTAAAGCCGTGCCCTTTCAAAGCAGCGGACTCTGGCGGACCCTGAGGCATCGCATTTCTGGTTTGCGTGCGGTCGTCGTCCTCGTCCTCTTCCTTGGTGGGCGGCGGCTCAGGGTGCGGCTGGCTCAGATCCAGCAGGATGCCGGTGGGCGGATGGTCGCGCCAGGAACCGACGGGGTAGAGGTCAGCCTCCAGCTTTTCGTTGTGCAAATCGGCGGAAATCTTCTCGCGCGAGAGCTTCACGTCAAAGTGCGTGTCCAGCATCTGCACCATCGTCAGGCCGATGGAAATGGAATCCACGCCCGTCCAGGGTTGGGGGCGATAATGCAGCAGCTTGAACTCCGGCGGAAGCGTGTCTTGATGCTGCGCGATGAAGAGGTTGACGCCCTTGGCATAGTCTTCAAAACGGGCGCGGTCTGCCGCGGACAGGTTGGCGTATATGCGCCGCGCCGTGTTACGCAGCTGGAGGACGCGCTGCGCCGTATCGTGCTTGACCAGCGAAGGGCCGAGGATCTCCGCCAGCTCGCCATTGGCGTTGCGCCGGAAGGCGTCCATCTGCCACAGGCGGTCCTGCGCGGTGACGTAGCCCTGGGCCATGAACAGGTCGTCCTGGGTGGTGGCCTCGATGTGCGGCACGCCGTGGCCGTCGCGCTCGACCACCACCGGCGCGGAGAGCCCGGCGAGATGAAGTTCGCCGTCGAGCACCGGCAGCGCGGCCTTCTCCGCCGAGCGCAGCCACAGCACGCCCGCGCTCGCAGCCACCAGCAGCAGCGCGACAAGCCCGCCAAGGGTGAAGAGCACCTTCCGCAACCAGCGGCGATTGCGGCTGCGAGAGAGGGATTTACCGGGAACTGCGAGCGTCTGATTTACGGAGTCAGTGTTTGGCATCGGTCCACTTCAGGATAACTCCCGAGCAGGGACGATGCGATTACATCCCTTGGGCCGGCTTCGGCACGCGGGCCATGGAGAGTATCTTCACGATCTGCCCGGCCATGGGCCCGGAGGCAACGATGCCGTCGAAGGCGGTTACCCGGCCGGAGGCGAGCACAATGCTCGTCCTTCTGTCAGTGAGGACGTAGGTGTGGATGTGGGTGAAGATGAGCCGGTCAATCCGAAGCTGAAGGTCTGCCGATCCAGGATTTTCGACGATATTCAGGCCCAGCTTCTCCCAGTCTTTTTGTTTCATCAAGGACCGTTCCATGGTGCCGACGGTGAGAAAGGCGGTCTCCGAGCTGATATGGATCGTTCGGGCATTTTTGAGGATTTCGGCGTGATTCAAAGCTGCGCCGGATTGCGGCACATCAGCCGCCGATTGTACGGCCGAGACCGCCAGCGCGATGGTGGAGGGCGCTGAGGCTCGCGAGGGCTGTTGTGCTGCCAGCAGCGGGCAAACGATGAGGAACAGAACAGCTTGAGGAACGGAACGCGTCATGGAGGCTCCTTGTTTGTCTCTACAAGGACCGATCTTAGGGAGTGGCCGCGCGGGCGAGCGCGGCGATTGGGACAGTTTCGCGAGTGTCACACTGCGGTATTCGCAGGCGGCCGAGCAGCGGTGGTTCCGGCGAGCGCATTTTCCATCTCCCGGAACTGCGTCGCGGAGGCTTCGCCGACCAAGCGATAGACGATTGGATGGCAAGCCTTGGGCAGGATCTTTGCGGTGAACGCATCGCAGACCACCCCGGAGGTCGCCTCCAAGCCGCGCTTCCATCCGGGGGTTGTGGCGTCGCGCACCAGCAGGCTTTCCGGGGCCAGCCCGGCAGCGATCAGCATGGTCTGGCCGATGCGCTGGAACTCTTTCCAGCGCGAAGCGATGCCCACCAGTTCTCCGGCGTGCTGCGGCATATAGCGCTGCAGATTGAGCATGAGTTCCAGCGAGATGGGGTGAACCTGGAGCACGGTCAGATCGGTTCCCGCCGGCAACAACTTGCGCACTGCCTCCGCCTTGCTGGGCACGGATACGGGCATCGCCCCCTGCAACAGGCCGGGCTCGGCCAACTGCTCCGGCGAGCACCCTGCCACGGGCAGCGCCAGGACCTGCTCCATCTCGTACATCACGATGCGGCGCAACTCCTCGTCTGGGTCGATGACCATCCAGTGGGACGGTGGGACGTGCAGAAGCCAGCGGCGGAGCCGTTCCCGGACCAGGGAGTCCGCCGCGCCCAGCTTGCGGGCTTTGACGATCAGGTCGCCAATCAACCGATCGAGCGCAAACTCGGTGGCCAGCTCCGGAGCAAGCGGTGCGGAGGGCCGCGTGGCGCGCACATAGACGCCGCTGCCGTGGCGGAACTCCAACCAGCCTTCGCGTTCCAACTCGCGAAAAACGGCGCTGGCGGTGTTGGCGTGGATGCCGAAGCGGCGCGCCAATTCGCGGGTGCTGGGCAGCCGCTGGCCCGGTAACAACTCCTGGCACAGGATCCCCAGCACAACCTGGGTGCTCAACTGCTCGTGCAGGGAGACTTCGCTGGTGCGGTTAAGCCAGAGTCGCATCGTTCTGTCCGGCGGCCTGCAAATGCAGCTCGCCTCTCTTGCGGCCGTAAAGCGCGATCAGCGCCGCCAGCAGCAGAAGGATTACGCCGAGTACGAGAAGACTGCCTTCGGGACCATCCGCGCCGCCGCTCCACAGCGGATTGCCCGCCGGCGTAGTGCTCAGGTAGTGACCGCTGGCCACCAGACCACTGTCGGCTGTGCCGTAGAAGTAGGTCTCTGCCCAATCCCAAGCGGCGTGGCAGCCGATGGCCCACCAGGCCGAGCCGGTGAGGCGCACGCTCACGCAAAACACAAAGCCGATGGCTGCCGCGGCAAAGATGCCAATCCAGTTTTCGCCGTTGTTGCCGGTGTGGATGAAACCGAAGAGCGTCGATGTAACCCAGGCCGCCTGCCAAAATCGTGCCGTGGGCACCTTTTTCACTTTCAGCATCCAGCAGGGCGCAATCCCCAACACCGCGATGCCGTAGACGCCCCAGACGCCGTTACCTTTGGATGTCAGCAGCAGCAGGATGCAGATTGCGCCGACAATTCCCAGCGCCCACCAGAAGTTGATGCCGCGGGTGAAGGTATACTGCAAATAGCAGCGGAAACTGCCTTCCTCAAAGAGGCCGGTGAGCAGAAAGACCGCGCCCCACAGTGCGGCATAGTTGAAGATCTGCGCGCCAGAGAGAGCCACCGGGCCAAAATGCAGCCAGCCGCCCCAAACCAGCGCACCCACCAGCGCCGAGAGCGCGGCAAAGCCAGCCGCCAGGCCGCTTACAAAGTGGACGAGGCGCCGCGGCCCGGTCAGGTTGTAGTCCAGGATGCGGCGGCGCTCGATGAGCGCCATCAGAGCGGCCGCGCCCAGTAGCGCCAGGAAGGAGATCGTCTCCTGAATGAACCCTGTCAAGGGTGTGAAATTGCCCGTCTTAAGATGCAGAACCTTGTGCGCGATCACCGTGGCGGCCGATCCCAGGGCAACCAGAAAGAGAAAGGTCAGGACGAGAAAGATCAGCACCGACCAGCCGGCGCGCAGGCCCTGGTCGCCGATGAACATCCAGCGCAGGCCGCGATACTGCTGCGGGCCGGGCGCAAGGTCGATTGGCTCGGGCGTGAGCGGCGTTTCGTTTGGCAGCGCTTCGGCGGCAACGCCCTCTGGGTGGGGCTGGACTTCGGGCTCCATCGAGACTCCTTCAATTAAACACACGAATGCTTTGTGCTGAATTGTACTGGAGAGAGACTACGGCTTGGGTGGTTGCGGAGTTCTCCGGCTCTGTTTGCGCTCAGCGGGTGCCTGCCTCGGCCGGAATGCGGTCAAGCAGCTTGAGCGGATCGGGCCACGGGGCGGCGATCCCGTTGGAGCGGAGATAAGCGATTGCCTGGCCCATGTGCTCGTGGGCATGCGCCAGGATTCTCAGGCAGACTCTGCGCACCGTGGTGAGTCCGCCGAAAAACTCTCCGGCGCATTCAAGCTGCTCATCGCCGCATTCTGTGAGGGATTGGCTGACCGCCTGGAATGAGCGCTGCAACAGATCGATAACCGCCTGCTTCTCTGTGACGGTTTTTTCCAGAGAAATGTTCTTGCGGATCACCGCCGCGAACTGGGCCAGCGGTTCGCCTTCGAGGGGGCCGTAAAGATCGAGACTCTCCGCAGCATGAAATCCCGCCAGGCGCAGCAGCGAGAAATTGCCGGCCGCTACGTGAACCAGGACCCGAGAAAACGAGCGCGCATCCTCCGCGGGCTTCCAGCCATAGTCTTCCGCCGGGAATGCATTGGCCAAGGCGAGCAGTTGGGTCTGTGCGATCTCCAGCTCCCACAGAAACTCGCCGCGAAAGCCGGGAATTCGGGAATTCATGGCATCCAATGTACTCCGCGCCTCGCTGCGCGACAAGGCGCGGTGCAGAGAATTCACTCGTCGCGCAGCGCGGCCATGGGGTCGATGCGCGAGGCCCGCCGGGCCGGGAACCAGCTTGCCAGCAGGGCAACGCCCACAATGGCCGCCGCGATGCTCGCAAAAACCGCGGGATCGTTGGGGCTTACTTCGAAGAGCAGGTTTGCCACCCCATGCGCCAGCCCCAGCGCCAGCAAGAGACCGGTGCAGACTCCGATGCCCGTGAGCCACCCGGCGCGGCTGAGGATCATCCGCAGAATGTCTTCGCGGCGCGCGCCCATGGCCAGCCGGACGCCGATTTCGCGCGTCCGCTCGCCCACCAGATTGGCCATGACACCGAAGATGCCCACCGCCGCCAGCAGCAGCGCGATCAGCGCGTCGAAGCCCAGCAGCCCGGCCACGTAGAACATGCCGGTCAGCTCTTCGTGGGTGTACTGCGCGTAGGTCTCCACCAGGTTCAGCGGCAGCGCGGGGTCGAGAGCGGCCAGCGCCTTGCGGGCCGCGGGCGCCAGGGCCAGCGGATCGCCGGGGGTGATGATCGCATACCCGATGCCGTCGGGCGGCAACTGCGAAACATCCATGTAAACGGCGGGTGGGCGCTCGCGCAGCCACAGCGAGTAAGTGGTTTCCTCGACGACTCCGACGATGGTGAGCCATGGGGTCTGGGTAGCGCCTGTTCTTCCCATGCGAATGTGCTTGCCCAGCGGGTCCTCGCCGGGGAAATAGTGGGTTGCGAAGGACCGGCTGACCACCGCCACCGGCTGGGAATGCAGGTCGTCGCCGTTGTTGAAGAGGCGTCCGGAGAGCAGCGGGATATGGAATGCGCTAAAGTAGCCGGCGCTCACCGGCAGGCGCAGCGCGGTGCGCGACTGTCCTGGAGCCAGGGGGCGATTCTCAATCTGCGCATCGTCGTTCCAGCCATCGTCGCTATGCGGAAGTGCGCCGGTTACCTCTGCGTGTTCCACGCCAGGCAATGCGCGCAGCCGGTCGAGGCTTTGGTTGTACCAAAGAGCTTGCTTTTGGGGCATGTCGTAGCGCGCGGCGGGCAGGTGAACGTTGAATGTGAGCGTATGTGTCGGGTTGTAGGGGTCGGTCTGGTGCATCATTCCCAACATGCCCTTGGACATGAGCGAAGCACCAATCACCAGCGCCACCGCTAGCGCGATCTGCGAAACGGCGAGTATGTTTCTGAGTTTGTGGGTGCGCCCGGCGCCCACCACGGCGCGCGAGCCGGACTTGAGCTGATCGACGAGATTCACGCGCAGGGCGCTGAGCGCAGGGGCAAAACCGGTGACGATGCCCGCCAGCACGGCCAGCAGCATCGAGTACGCCAGGGTGCGGCCGTTCAGCGAGATATTGCTCCAGCCAGCCATGAAGCGGGCCACCCGCTCGGGCATGAGGATCTGGTTGATGCGCATGTCGGCCGCGGCAACAAGAAGCCCGCCGAGCCCCCCGAAGAGTCCCAGCAGAATGTTTTCGGTGAGCAACTGTCGCATGATGCGTCCGCGGCCCGCGCCGAGCGCCGTGCGCATGGCAATCTCCGGCCGCCGCGCGATGCCGCGGGCAAACTGCAGATTGGCGATGTTGGCGCAGACCACCAGCAGGACAAACAACGTAGCGCCCTGCATCAAGTTGAAGTAGAGCGGGGTGTATTCGCCGTTGATGTCGGCCAGCAGCGTAGCTACCCTCACCTGCCAACCCAGGTTGGTCTCCGGATAGGCATGCGACAGGTGCTCGGAGATGACATTCAGATCGGCCTGCGCCTGGCCTGGCGTGACACCTTTGCGCAGGCGGCCGACCACCTCAAAGTCGTGCGAGACGCGGTTGGCGAGTTGCGCGCCGGTCGGCGCAAAAGGCAGGTAGAGATCGGCCCTGGAGGGATACTGCATGGACTTGGGCATGACGCCGATGACGGTGTAGGTGTGCTGGTCCAACTCGATGGTGCGGCCCACCACCTCGGGGTTGGCCGCGAAGTGCGATTTCCAGAAAGGATAGCCCAGCACGACCACGCTATTGCTTCCGGGCTGTGTCTCACTCTGATCGAACACCCTGCCCAAGAGCGCGTTGGTTTTCAATACGCTAAAAAAAGAGGGCGATGCGTTCACGGCCCACACATGCGCGGCATCGCCGGCGCCGGTCAAGCTCATGTCGGAGTGGCCATGCACGGCCAGTTCCTCAAACGAGTGGCTCTGCCGCTGCCAGTCGGCAAAGTTGGCCAGCGCAACCTGCTGGTCGTCGCCGTGGTTCTTCTGCTCGTAGACAACTACGACGTGTTTCAGGTCCGGGACCGCCAACGGACGGAAGATCACCGCATCCATGATGCTGAACCCGGCGGTATTGGCGCCGATGCCGATGGCCAGCGTCAGGATCGCCGCCAGGGTGAAGCCTGGGGATTGGCGCAACTGCCGCAACGCATAACGCAGATCCTGGAACAGGGTATGCAAGGAAGCCTCCAAAATGGCTCGATATCGCCCAAAGGGCACGTGCCCATGTTCATTGCATTCGCCCGGCCAAACCGGCTGGCCGAGGAGTTATTGATTGCAAACGGGTTAGATTGTGGATTCCCGCCCGGCAGACTGCCCGTCTGTTCGGATTTGCAACCCTCCGTCCGTATTCGAACAGTGCCGAATGGTGAAAACCCAGAGGAAAACGCGGTAGTGGGCCAGTTTGGTTTTCCACAGGTTCGCTTTGGCATTCCAGACTGTGACATCATCATTGCATGACCTTGGGAAAAGGCAAGAGGCCGCGAGACGCGAACCAACTGGCCAAATGGGTTATCGATCAATCCACGTCCGAAGGCTCAGTGCCTGAACCTGCTTCCCCTTCCTCTGCGGCTTTGCCCGGTCCTGCGGCTCCCCCCAGCATTTCGGCTTACATGGCGGCTATGGGACGCAAAGGAGGCCAGATCGGCGGCAAACGCCGTCTCGTCACTATGACTGCCGAACAGCGCCGAAAGGCCGCTGCGAAGGCGGCAAAGGCCCGCTGGGGAAAAACGCCCAAATGAGGACCTTACTAAACTCCAAATTTTGGATGATCGTAGGATCAGTGGCATTTTCCCTCTTTATGATTGTTTCCTCCCATCCAAACGGCGCATTCGGCATGGGCTTGTTTACTGCGGTCTTGCTTGGCGTTGCGTGGATGGTTTTTGGCGAGAAGAAGAATCCGCGCTGGCGCGGTAGGTTGCGGGCTGAAGCATGGGACGCATTTCCAGAAGCACCGATCAGGCCGCAAGTGTGGCCCGATGGCAAAGGAACTGCATGGGTAACCTGTGTGCGCTCTTCAAGAACAGGGGAAATGGCAAACATTCAACTCGCAGCCCATTTCGCCCAAGACGATCTCTACTACGATGAGGATGTTCATGTGCTGCCATTCAAAATTGATGATCCGTGGTACGGCGCTCACAGATTTGAGCGTTCATGTCCGTGCGGCCCGCAGATCATAGAGCAGAACGGCGAAAGAACGCTTGTTATTCACATCGAAAGAGTTTAGAAAGAGCGCGGTTTCCGTGCGGCATTCTCATAGAAAAGTGCCACTTGCTCCATCATTTCCTCGCTGACCATCACAGGATGGAGATAGCGTTCGCCGTCCGTGTAGCATGGCTCCATTTGCGGATCGACCGTAAGCCGGATCATATTCAACTTCCGCAACCTCTCCTCAGCGAACGCCGAATATATCTCGCTTATTTCTCCATCAACTCCAACGCCAACATGGTAGACAATCTGGAACCGCAACCGTGGATATATCTTCGTCGCAATGGTCACGGTGTTTGCCCTTCGCTCCGCTGTCAACTGCGTATATTCCGCTTGCGAGAATTCAGCAGCAAATTCCCTGGTTTTCGTCAACAAATCCTCGGCAAGCATCTCCCAAAGATGCCCCTCACTTGCAGCGACAAGTTGCCTTGCAGCTAGAGTGTTCTGCTGAGAGGCGGCGATCCGGTCGATCTTTGACGTGATTTCAGCAGTTCTGTTCTGTGCCCAACTCATACCAACCTATTATCAGGAAAATGCAAACTATATTTCCACACAAAATATCGCCCCCTGCCGCCCCCTTGACATGCTAAAGCGGCAATCGCATAGTGGTCAGTATGAACTGTCTGGACCCCCAAACCCGCACCCAAATCGTCCGCTGCCTCATTGAAGGTTGCAGCATAAGGGCGACTTGCAGAATGACCGGAGCAGCAAAGAATACCGTTGCCAAGCTCCTTGCGGATATGGGTACTGCCTGCGCTACCTTCCACGATTTCCACGTTCGGAACCTCAAGGTTCGCCGGATGCAAGCGGATGAAATCTGGTGCTTTGTCGGCTGCAAGAAGAAGAACGCCAGCCCCGCACAAAAGGCGGAAGGATGGGGAGACGTTTGGACCTGGGTAGGTATGGATGCGGATACAAAGCTGGTGATTGGCTACCTTGTTGGGGGCCGTGACGGTGGATGGGCGCGGGATTTCATGGAGGATTGCGCCAGCCGTATCCGCAACCGCGTCCAACTGACCACCGACGCCCACCGCGCCTACCTGGAAGCGGTTGAGGGCGCTTTCGGAGCAGACATCGACTACGCCATGCTCCACAAAATCTACGGCGCTCCCTCAGAGGATGAGCAGCGCCGCTATTCCCCGGCGAAGTGCATCGGCTCCGACATGAAGACCGTCATTGGTGACCCGGACCCGGCCCATGTGAGCACTTCCTACGTTGAGCGGCAGAACCTCACCATGCGTATGTCGATGCGCCGCTTCACCCGGCTTACCAACGGATTCAGCAAAAAAGTGGAGAATCACGCACACGCCGTAGCTCTCCACTTTATGCATTACAACTTCTGCCGCATCCATCAAACCCTGCGGGTTACGCCAGCAATGGAGGCCGGTATTGCCGATCACGTCTGGACCGTGGATGAACTGATTGCGCTTTTGCCTAAGCCCGTCGCTAGACCGACCACGAAGGACCATGAACTATTCCTCCGTGCACTCGGCGAGACTGCCTGAACTCGTGTTCTAACGTGGCTTTATATGGGCATCTGATAAGAGGCATTCTCTTCCTTAACCCTTTCAGCGTATGCCTCAACAATCTTCTTTGATTCCGCCACGGCATTCCCTTCCAACAGAAGCAGTTGGCGGATCATTTTCCATTGCTCTCCCTGCAAAGTCTCGATGAAACTACGCGATACGTGCGTTGGTTTGTCGTAGCCGTTGCCGCAGTCCCCGTTATTCCTTATGAAGAGCGTTTCAATTTCGCCGCCACAATTCTCGTCGTAGTCAGCCACGTTCCCAACAGCGTATTCAGCCAGCACTGCGGCTTCCATAAGAGTCAGCGGACCCGGATTGATACTCAAATACTGCCGAATCAGGAACTTTGCCAGATAGGCTCCTATCCCTCGGCATTCGTACTCGCGAACTGGGCTGAGAACGGTCTCCCGAGACTCAAACAGGCGCGTCTCGTTGTTCAGCCAAATCCCAATAAGGAACTCAAAATCTACTGCCCCGCCAGCGCCGCGATCAGGGTGAGGAAATATATGCTCTTTGTAGAATTTGGCCAAAGCCGATTGGATTGCTTTCCGTACAGTCTCAATACTGACTCCTTGATCTTTGAAGTTGATCTTGGCCACGGACTCTTCGCAAAAATCAATGGCTGTCTTTGCAAACTTTAGGTCCATCCCAGAGACCGCGAACGCCGTGGCGCAGTTCTTACCCTCGCTATAGACACGCCAAACCAACTTGCTTTCTTCTGTCTTGATAGAGGTAGATATTTTGGAATCCACGCAGAACACCAGCCCATCTTCACAGACGAATCCAGTGGCGATGGTCATGGGACGCTTCTTTCTCTCAAACCGAGCAGGATGCGGATACGGACGGCGGATGGTTAGGCTTGGGGATTTCATATTAAATCCCCCACCGAACGCCAGTCCAGATTTTGGAATCGCCTAAAACCTGCCGTTTGGCCTGTGGAAAACCTAAATGACCCACTACCGAAAACGCCCACGCCTTGACACAAACGGCCCGGCCCTTGATGCTTAACAGTTCCGGCTATTCCATTTTTTCTTCGCAGGGAGACCTCAGGCATTGCAGGTTCGCGTCTTTTACCACGACAAATGCTTCGACGGAGCTTGCTCAGCCTCGCTGTTCACGCGCTTTCACCGTGAATGCATCGCCGCAGCGGCCAGCTATGAGTACCACGGCCTGGTGCACCGGGCCGGAGCGCTGTTTGACGAGAGCGAGTTCAGCGGCGACGAGAACGCCATCGTCGACTTCAAATACTCGGCCTCGCCGCGCATCACCTGGTGGTTCGATCATCATCTGTCGGCGTTTCTGACGCCCCAGGATCACCAGGACTTTCTGGATTACCAGAAGAACGCGGTTCCTCCGGGGCGCAAGTTCTTCGACCCCAACTACACCTCCTGCACCAGCTTCCTGGCCCACATCGCCTCGACAGAATACGGCTTCGACACTGCGCCGGTGGCGGAACTGATTCACTGGGCCAATATCGTGGACGGAGCGAAGTACGAAAGTCCCGAGTCTGCCGTGGAGATGGCCGCCCCGGCCATGAAGTTAACGTTGATCATCGAATCCACCCAGGACTCGGTGTTCATCCCCCGGCTGATTCCGCTGCTCACCGCGATGCCTCTGGCCGAAGTGCTCGGCCAGCCCTTTGTGGCCGAACGGCTGCCCCCGCTGCTTGAACGCCACAAGGCGGCCATCGAGCTGATCCGCGAACGCTCGGAAGAGCGCGACGGAACCATCTTCTTCGACATCAGCGACCGCCCGCTCGAGGGCTACAACAAGTTCATTCCCTACTATCTGCATCCCAACGCGACGTATTCGATCGGATTGTCGAAATCCAGCTTCCGCACCAAGGTTTCGGTGGGCTCGAATCCGTGGACCAAGGCCGACCCGGCGAAGATGGTGAACTTGGCCAAGGTCTGCGAGCGCTACGGCGGCGGCGGCCATGCCCGCGTGGGCGCCGTCAGCTTCCCGCCCGACCAGGGCGACCAGGCGCGCGTCGCCGCGGCGGAGATTGTGGCCGAACTGAGGGCCAGCAACCCGCAGGGCTGACGCCGTCGTTAGGAGCGTCCAACTCCTCTTCGCAGGTTAGGGCTGGAATGAACCGCGCCGGCCTCGCCAAAAACCTCCGTGCCCCATCCTTGCGATTTTGCACTATCGCAAGGGTGGGAAACCGATTCACTCAACGAGCCTTGTTCATCGGGAGATGCCGATGTTCGATCAACACTGGGATGCAGGGCAGGCGGCCTATATCGTCCTCGTAGTTGCGGCCATAGCGGCAATCGCCGTTTTCCTGGTTCGGACCTTCCGCCGCAAGAGCAATAAGCCGTGGGCCCTGTTTTTTGTAGGAATCTACAACATCCTCTTACTCCTTTTCTATCTTTTCGGAATGTTGACGCAGGTAGGGTGGGAAGGGTTTGGATTCCTTCCGCTCATGGCCCTTACGTTGCCGTGGAGTCTATTCCTGGATTGGCTTTTTTCCCATCTGGCTGTCCTGGCTATGAACCTTTTTGGCGGAGGGCTGGCGGACACCTTCTTCAGTATTTTCGTTATTCATAACGTCCTGGCTTCATCCGCCAATAGCTGTATTCTCTATTTCCTTATAAAGCGGCACCAGAAGAGGGCGGCGGAAGACGAAGCGTGGGAACAGGCGAGACGCAATCGGTAATGCATCAAATTCACTTTCCTCAACATGCAATGTGGGCTACATGTAGCCCAGGAGCTTCTTATGGCCGCCAATGCTGTAGTCTGCGCCAGAATCGATGCCCGTGTGAAGGAAGAAGCTACGGCAATCTATGCCGCCGCCGGGCTTACGCTCTCCGATGCCTTCCGTATGATGCTGATGAAGACGGTGGCCGAGCGCGCGCTGTCCTTTGAACCGTTGATGCCCAACGCCGAGACTGTGGAAGCCATGAAGGCCGCGCGCCGGGGCGATCTGGTCAAGGTGGGCAGTATCGAGGGCCTGATGGCCGATCTCCATGCGGACGATTAGTCGAACTGCCCTCTTCAAGAAGGACTACAAGTGTGAGGCGAAAGGCCAGCATCGGGCGACCCTCGATGCAGAGTTGCTGGGTGTGGTCTCTCTTTTGGCCGCCGACAGCGTTTTGCCGGAAAGATTCCGCGATCATCCCCTCACCGGGGAGTGGAGCGACCATCGCGGTTGTCATGTCAAGCCAGATCTCGTGCTCATCCACCGGCCCCCGGACGCGGAGAGCCTGGAATTGGTCAGACTGGGATCTCACAGCGAGCTAAGCTTATAGGCGCCGAGGAACCGCTGAAGGAGTCTCTCCTGCGATGCAGCATTCCCTCAGGGGCCAAAGCCCACGCTGATTTTGAGGCATTTACGGCACGGCTGAAGCCGTGCCCTTTCAAAGCCATCGACCAAATCTGAGTTTCCCGGCCCCAGACGACCGTCACGCCTTTGCCTTCAAACTGGGCCAGTCGGCGCGGCGGCGCTCGAGGAACGCCCGCACGCCCTCCTTGAAGTCCTCGCTGGAGCGTTCCTGGGCGTTGGCTTCGATAGCGTCCTCCAGTTCCTCGTCCAGGCGGCGCTGGGAATGCCGGGCCAGCAGGCGCTTCACGGCAAACATGGCGTGAGGGCTATTCAAGAGCAGCGTCTGGGCCAGGGCCCGGGCCGATTGCATCAGCTCTTCCGCCGCCACGATCTGGGTGACCAGTCCGATTTGCAGGGCTTCTTGCGCCTTCATCAGCCGGCCCGTCAGCAGCAACTCGCGGGTACGCTTCTCGCCCACCTGGCGCAGCAGAAACGAAGCAGCAATGGCGGGCACAAAGCCCACCCTCACCTCGTTCAAGCCAAACTTGGCCTCGGGAACAGCAAGGGTGAAATCGGCGATGGTGGCCAGCATCATGCCGCCGGCCACGGCCGGCCCGTTGACAGCGGCAATCACCGGCTTGGGGAAGTCGTAGAGCGTGCGCAGAGCCAGCGCCATGTTCTCCGAGTCGCGGCGATGCTCCTCCGGTGTGCGGGCATTCATGGTTTCCAGGTGCTCCATGTCCAGTCCGGCACAGAAGGCCGGCCCCGCGCCGGTCAGAATCACCACACCGCAGCCGCAGGTCTCCGCCTCGCGCAGCGCCAGGGTCAGCTCCTCGATGAGCAGCGGACAAAGCGCGTTGCGCTTCTCCGGGCGGTTCATGGTGATGGTCTTAACCCCGTTGGCGGATTCGGTAAGGATGTGCTTGAAGCGAGCCATGAGAAGAACCTCCAGCGGTTGATAGCGTGCGCACTGTTGTTATGGAACAGCCTATCCTAGCGCGCGCTTCCCATGGAACGGCGGTGATTCGAGTCACGGCGCAGCCCGGCGAGGGGCTTACTTGGCCTGGTGCGCAACGGTGGTCACCATCCACAACACCAGCATGCATACGATGTGAATGAAGAGCAGTTGCTTGACGGCGCGGGAGACGCTGACGCCCCGGCTCAACGTGAGTGTGGTCAGCAATCCCTCGAGCGGAAACTGGGCGAAGATCATGGCCTGCGGCAAGGTCCGCTTGAGTTCGTCGCTGAAACCGGTCTCGGGAAGCCCGCAGAGCAGGGCCAAGGGAAAGACGGCCCTCATGCCCCAGGGATCGTAGGCGGCGGCCAAGTCGCGCAACAGGGGCGCCAGAAAGGCCACCACAAACCCGGCCGCAACCGGCCACCACACACCCCAGCCGACGGGCGGCGGGTGGTACTTTCTTTGCCGCGTGTGCTTGGAGGACATGATGGGGCCATGCCCGGTGCGGACGGCACCGGACCGGTCTTTGCGGCTTGGCAAAACCTCGGGAATCTCAGTCATGGGTGGGAGCGTTTTCCCTCGGAGAACAATTCCATCGTTTCATGGCGCGGCAGGCGGCGCCCTTCTGGTCGAAAAGCTGGCAGCTAACAGCGAGAAGCTGCTCTTTCACAGCCCCAATTCTCCCGCCCGCTTCTTCATCGCCTCCAAACAAAAAGCAATATGCGCGTCCAGTTCGACGCCCAGCTCGGCCGCGCCGCGGAGAATGTCCTCGCGATGAACCCCGCGGGCGAAGGCCTTGTCTTTCATCTTCTTGCGCACCCCGGCCACCTCCACATCGGCGATGGCCTTGGTCGGCTTCACCAGCGCGCAAGCAGTAAGAAAACCGGCCAGCTCGTCGCAGGCGTAAAGCGCTTTGGCCAAGTGCGTCACGCGCGGCACGCCGGAGTAATCCGCGTGGCCCAGGATGGCGGTGCGCAGTTCGGCCGGCCAGCCCAGCCGCTCCAGCTCGCGCACGCCCACAGAGGGATGCTCCGCGGCCGTGGGGTGGCGCTCGTAGTCGAAGTCGTGCAGCAGGGCAGTGGCCGCGTAGAGATCCAACAGTTCGGCGCGCTCGGCGTCGGCCAAGCCAAGCCTGTCGGCTTCTGCCTCGCCGCAGGCGCTCAGTCAGATTTCGACAGCCAAAGCGTGCTTGCGCAGGCTCTCGCTCAGGGTCCACTCGGTCAGCAGCTCCCAGGCCTGTGGCCGGCCAAATTTCTTTTGCCCGGTTGCGGAATCGGTGTCAAGGACGGAATGCATAATTATTTTTACCTCCGTGTTGCTGCATTTGGTTCGCGTTTTTTAGGGTTTTTCAGGGTATGATGGGTGAAACTTAGGTTGGACCCTAAGTTTCCACTTGACAATTATGGTTCACTCACCCGAAAGTAACATGTATCGCGGTGCGAAATGGCACCCCGGAGGCCCTGCTCTGGCACTCCGCACACAGCCTATGGCTACCAACTTGGTCAGCGTCGAGACGCGCGATGTTGTTCGCTGCGATCACTGCCGCCTGGTGCAGTTCAGAACCAGCAATTCCATCTGCAGAAAATGCCACAAGCCTCTCGAAGTCGAGGAGCCGGTGGTTCTTGCGCCGCAACTGGTTACCACGCCGCCTACTCCGGCTTCGGCCGAGGCTGGGCTGCAGGTGAAGGGTCAGGTGCGGGAGATTCGCCGTGCCCGCCATTTGAGCCAGCGTCAGCTTGCCAGCCGCATGCAGGTGCCGCGCACCTATATCTCGAAGATCGAGAACGGCAAGGCGATTCCCACGCTGGGCTCGCTGGAGCGTTTGGCCCAGGCCCTGGAAGTAGACGTGAGCCAACTGGTGCGGGATGCCCGCAGCCGGCGGGAAGAGGAAGTTGCCGCCATCCTGGCCGACCCTTTCCTGGCGGAGATTGCGGTTTTGCTGCCGCAGCTCGATCCGCTCCACCGGACGCTCTTCTCCAGCTCGGTACGGGATATGGCGATGGGCCGCCGCCGCACGGCCTAGGCTGGGCAGGCTCAGGTCCTTGCAGGGGCGCGGCCGCGCCGGGGCATGGCTCCGGTGGTGGGGCGTCTATACGCAAGCATGCCGAGCGGGTCGATTGCGGTGCATGGTCGCTTGTGCTACGGTCGATGATGCAGTCTTCAGCTCCTGGTAACGGGCGGCGAAACGCAGGGCCGAGCTTGGCACGATGGCTCGGACTGCCAGTTCTCGCCTGGTCCGCTTGTTGGCCAATGGGTTCGGTATCGGATGTGACTTGGCGCCAACCGGGAAGCCCGAAAGCAATGCAGAGGCGAGTTCTTTGTATCCTTCTCCCACGCTGCGCACTGACGAGTTGACCGCGGAAGAGCGCGCCGTCTACGCGACGCTCAAGCCCGAGCGTCTGCCCGAGCATGTGGCCATTATCATGGACGGCAATGGGCGCTGGGCCGGCCACCGCTCGTTGAAGAGGTTTTTGGGCCATCAGCAGGGCGCCAAGAGCGTTCAACTGGTTACCGAGACCGCCTCGCGCATCGGCCTGCCCTGGCTGACGCTCTACGCATTCTCTCTGGAGAACAATCTGCGCCGCCCGCGCGCCGAGGTCAACTTCCTCATGCGGCTGCTCAAGAACTATCTTGAGACCAATCTGCAGCGCATGATGGACAACAACGTGCGCATGAAATACATCGGGCGGACGCACGAGCTGCCCCCCGAAGTGCAGGACAAGATGCGCTGGGCCGAGGAGGCCACGGCCAACAATACCGGAACGACCCTTACCCTGGCGCTGAACTACGGCGGCCGCTCGGAGATGGTGGACGCGTTTCGCTCTCTGGCGGCCGAGATGAAACAAAAGAACAAGAGCGCGGAACGCATTACCGAGGAAGACATTCACCGCCATCTCTACACGGCGCACATGCCCGACCCCGACCTGCTGATCCGCACCTCGGGCGAGATGCGCATCTCGAACTACCTGCTGTGGCAGATCGCATACACCGAAATCTTCGTCACCGATCGGCTGTGGCCGGACTTCCGCGGCATCCATCTGCTGGAAGCTATTGCCGACTACCAGCGCCGCGAACGCCGCTACGGCGGTCTGGGCGAAGGTTCGGGGGAAGTGGAAGAAGAAACGGAACGGATCAAGATCGCCGCGGGGTGATGGCGGGCGGTGGAGGAGTCGGCGGATGACCTCGCCAGACGACGCACATCCGATTTATTTTCTAATGCATAGATAGTTGACTCGCGGGGAAACGCTGCCCCAACCCTGCCCTGACGGTGTATTCTCATCCCTGAATGAAACGTGTCCTGACCGCTCTGATCCTGATTCCGCTGGTCTTGGCCCTGGTATTCCTGGGGCCGAGGTGGCAGTGGGTGTTCACGCTCGTGACGGCCGGCGTGGCAGCGCTGGCGGCGTGGGAATTTATGGGAATGGCCGCGCGCACCGGCGCCAAGCCGCCGCGCATTGCCGTGCTGGTGGCCATCGGGCTGCTTTTCGCCGGCAATCTGGAATGGCCTGACCAATCCACGGCGATTTTCGGCATACTCAGCCTGGCATTGCTGGTTTATTGCACTTTCAGCTCGCCCATCGAGCAGGTGATGCCGAACGCCATGATCTCGGTTTTCTGCCTGCTTTACACCGGTTTGACCCTGGAAGTCCTGCCTGCCCTGCGCGAAAGCCCAGAGGGCAACGGCCCGTCGTTGCTGACATTCTTGCTTTGCGCGGTTTGGGCCGGAGACATTGCCGCCCTCTATGTGGGCCGTGCCTGGGGCAGGCACAAGCTGGCGCCCAGCCTGAGCCCCAACAAGACCTGGGAGGGCACGCTGGGCTCGGTGGCCGGCAGTGTGGTGGTCACCGGCGGCTTGCTGGGACTGGCCCATCTGCTGCAGACGTGGGACAAGGTCTGGCTCTCCTATCCGGAAGATATCTGGTATTGGCTGGTCCTGGCGGTGGTGGTGAACATCGCGGCGCAGGTAGGGGATCTGGCCGAGTCGGCGCTCAAGCGCTCGGTGGATGTGAAGGATTCCGGCTCCCTGCTGCCCGGTCACGGCGGCGTGCTGGACCGAGTCGACGCCCTGCTGCTGGCCGCGCCGGCGCTGTGGTACGCGCTGCTGATCCACCAGCGGTTCTAAGGGACCTCTCGTCCTCAAATTCAGAAATCGGCGATCTGCCGATCTGTCTCCGGCCGGGTCAGGATCTGGCCTGCCGGCCAGCGTGCGCCAATCGCCTCCCCTTCCGGGATTTACGATAATGGAGACAGAGGAAGTGATATTACTTTGAAAAAACTCGCCATACTCGGTTCCACCGGCTCCATCGGCCAAAGCACCCTCTCCATTGTCGAACAGTTCCCCGAGCGCTATGCGGTCGCCGCGCTGGCTGCCGGGCGCAACCTTGAGGAAGCCTGCGCTCAGGTCATTCGCTGGAGACCGAAGGTCGTCTCGCTGGCCACCGAGGAGCTGGCCGGGCAGCTCTCCGCGCGTTTGCGCCAAGCCGGCGTCACGGGCATTGAAGTTGTCCACGGCACCGAAGGCACCGTGGCCTGCGCCACCCTGCCGGATGCGGACTTCGTAGTCTCGGCCATCGTCGGCGTTGCCGGCCTCGAAGCCACGCACGCCGCCATTCTGGCCGGCAAGCCGGTAGGCCTAGCCAACAAGGAATGCATGGTGGCCGCCGGGGAAATCCTCACCGCCGCAGCCCGCGAGCGCAACGTGCTCATTGTGCCCATCGACAGCGAGCACAACGCCGTCCACCAGTGTCTGCGCGTCGGTGAACATGCCGAGGTGAAGACCATCTGGCTCACCGCTTCCGGCGGGCCATTCCGCAACCTCCCGCTGGAGCAGTTCGCCTCCATCACCCCGGAGCAGGCCCTCAAGCATCCCACCTGGGTGATGGGCCGCAGGATCACCATCGACTCCGCGTCGATGCTGAACAAGGGCCTGGAAATCATCGAGGCCTGCCGGCTGTTCAACGTGCCCCCTTCGCAGGTCAAGGTGACGGTGCATCCGCAGTCGACGGTTCACTCGCTGGTGGAATATGTGGACGGTTCGATCCTGGCGCAAATCTCGGTTACCGACATGCGGCTGCCCATCCTCTACGCGCTGGCTTATCCCGAGCGGCCCAAGTCCACGCTCACCTTCGACCTGGCCTCCCTGCGCCATCTGGACTTCGAGCCGCCCGACTTCGAGCGCTTTCCGTGTTTGCGGCTGGCTTACGAGGCCGCCGAAAAGGGCGGAGCGCACTGCATCGCCCTCAACGCGGCCGACGAAATCGCCGTCGAGGCCTTCCTCCAGCGGCGGATTCCGTTCATGGGAATCCCGCGTACAATTGAGAAGGTGCTTGCATCCACGCCGGAAGCGCACCCCGCCACCATTGCCCAGGTGCTTGCCTCCGATGGGGAGGCGCGTGAAACGGCTCGTGCCATCGTGGCTCAGTCCGCATCCAAGCCAGTGGCGTAGCCGGCGTAACCCGAGCCGCTTTGTCGAGAGAAGAACCGCTTATCCATGCATGAATTTCTAGTTTCAGCCGCCGCCTTTATCGTCCTCGTGGGCATCATGGTTCTGGTCCATGAGTTCGGTCACTTCGCCGTCGCCAAGTTCTTCAAGGTGCGCGTCGAGGCGTTTTCCTTCGGCTTCGGGCCGCGCCTCTTCGGCTTCAAATATGGCGACACCGATTACAAGGTCTGTCTGCTTCCGGTGGGCGGCTTCGTTAAAATGACCGGCGAAAGCCCAGAGCAGAATCTGGAAGCGCCGGGCACGCCGGTTGCCGATTTCGCGGACGATCCCGGAGCCTTCACCAACCACCCGCGTTGGCAGCGCATGCTCATCGGCTTGGCCGGTCCCGTGGCCAACTTCGTCCTGGCCTTCGTGCTGATGATCTTCTACTTCGGCTGGATCAACGAAGTCCCCGCGGTCGAAGTCAAGGCGACGACGGTGGAATGGGTGACTCCCGGGTCGGCGGCGGCCCAGGCAGGATTCGAGCCGGGCGACATCATCCGCCGCTTCGATACCCAGAACGATCCCAGTTGGGATAACGTCTATGCGCGCGCCACGCTCAACCAGAACCATACCGTTCCGGTCACCGTGGACCGGGCCGATGGCAAGACGCTGCAACTGGCATTGCATTTGCCCGCCGAGTTGAAGGGCGACGATCTGGCTGGCTTGTTGCCCCAGTACCTGGTGGGGCCCATCGGCGTGCAGGAAGTGGCGCCGGGCACACCCGCCGAGCGCGCCGGTCTGCGCGCGGGCGACGCCATCCAGAGTGTGGATGGACATCCTTTCCATACCGTGACCACGCTGCTGGCCTACATGCAGGCCGGACAGGGCAAACAGCTTTCGCTGCTGGTGCTGCGCAATGGCGCTCCGGTGCAGATGACGGCGTATCCGGCAAAGCTGGATACCTCGTTCAAGCTGGGATTCGCCACCGTGCCGATTCCGTACCGCACCGCCCCGCTGCCGTTGAGCAAGGCGTTCTCAAAATCTACCGCGTTTTGCGCCGACAACTCGTTTCTGATTGTCGAGATGCTGCAGCGGATCTTCACCCACAAGGTCTCGGTTTCGCAGCTTTCCGGCCCGGTGGGAATTGCGCGCATGGCCGGCGAAGCCACCGAGATGAAGGGATGGTTCCCCAAGTTCGGCCTGGCCGGAGAGATCAGCCTCAACCTGGGCATTCTCAACCTGCTGCCGTTCCCGATCCTGGATGGCGGAATGATTCTGCTGCTGCTGATCGAGAGCCTGATCCGCCGGGACATCGGCATCAATGTGAAGGAGCGCATCTACCAGGCGGCGTTCGTGCTGTTGATGGTGTTCTTCGCCTTTGTCATCTTCAACGATGTGACCAAGCTGCCGATTTTCACGCATCTCAAGCCGTAAGCGAGCGCCTGCACCTGCTTTTCCGGGAGCGTTCGGTCTCGGGCTTCTGGAGATTGCCTTTTGTCGAAAGCCCGAGAAAACTCTGTAAAAACCGGATAAAAATCGTGTTCCACGTGGAAAACTTGGTACCGAACTACAAAAACCTGGTACGAAATTGTCAGTGGGTAGAGCTGCTGGGTGCCCCATCCATGGCGCGTTTTTGCGCCATGGGTGGGAGGCCCAGACGCTCGGCCTGCCTATCTCAAGAGGAGCCTTGCCCATGCCCGTGACCGCCGAAGTCAGGGTGCGCTACGCCGAAACCGACCAGATGGGCATTGTGTACTATGCCAACTATCTGGTGTGGTTTGAAATTGGCCGTGTCGAGCTGTTGCGCTCGCTGGGCCTTGCCTATAGCCAGTTGGAGATCGACCACCAGTGCATTCTGCCGGTTGTCGAGGCTAGTTGCCGCTATCGCTCTCCGGCCCGCTACGACGACCAGATCCTGATCGAGACGCGCCCCGCCCTGCTGCGCGGTCCGGTGCTCAAGTTCGCCTATCGCATCCTGCGCAAGGCCCCCGAGGGCCAAGAGCCCACGCTCCTGGCCGAGGGCGAGACGGTGCATGTGGTCTGCGACGACCAGTTGAACAAGAAGCACTTGCCGGAAAAGTACGCCGCTGCGCTGCGCGGGATGATGGCCGGAGAATAGAGCATTGCTTTTGAGCGAACTCTATCCGACGTTGAGCCGGATATGAGGACCAAAGGATGGGCGCTTGCCAAGTTCCGGCGCGCAAAGCGATGTCGATAGCATTTTCGGAATTGGTGTAGACCGAAAGCACGTACTCAAGTGGCTTTTTTCCAAAGAAAAAGCCACCTTGCACGTCCTTCAAAAAGTCTACGTGTATTCCGAAAATGCTCTGGGATACCAGTAACTACGATTGCAGGGAGTTATACGCGGTTACTTATCTTCTTACTTATACATTGCTTCAGGATAAGGCCGGACCCACTCGCCGGGCGGCGATTTCGCGGAAAACTCCTGGTGGTTGGAAGGCTGTTTGCAGCGAGGGAGCTATCGTGCCGGATGTTTCAAACGCAGAGTATGCCGGATGAGCCGGTTTGTGTCAGGGCACGACTTTAGTCGTGCCCTGACAAGAGGCAGAAACCAATAAGCTATGGTCCCAGAAGGAATACCCACGGGACGGCACGAGTTGTAAGAGTCGCACTTGCGCGGTGGAAAACGCTGCGTCTTCCGCATTAAGGCAACCTAGTGCCCTGTCTCTGAAGTTCGCATCATAAATCAGGGCGGGAGAAAATCAGATTCTTCGCTCACCACCCCCGAACTGAAATACGTTCGGGGCCCCGTTCGCTCAGAATGACAGCCGCAGTCTTGCTATGGATTTCGGAGACGGGACACTAGCAGCCTGTGGCGAAAGTCGAAAATGCCGAAAAAGCGTTCCTCAGGGGCTAAAGCCCATGTTTATTTTTAATCACTTACGGCACGACTAAAGTCGTGCCCTTTCAAAACCGGACTTTCACCACAGGCTGCTAGGCAGGGAATTTCTCAGTTGCTACTCACGATGATGGAATATCTTATTCCAAGTGCGCCTGATGTCATATGCCAGGTGCCCCATCACGCCCGAATAAAGGACTGGGTCGATGATTTCGATCTCCAGGACGAGGGGAGCTAATTCCGCTTCGACCGTCAGCGCGAAGACTTCAGGCGCCGTCGGTTTCTCCGGACTGTCCACGAGATTGCTGGGTGGATCAATGAGCCTGAAGTTTACAACGACCAGCGTGTGACAAGGAGCGTCTCCAGAAGCGCTTGTGTGGAGGGTCCAACTCTTGATCTGCTCGACGAGGAAACCGGAGAGCGCGGGCGGACCCGACACGGCTTCTGCGCTTGTCACCTTTCCGTCTGTCGAATAGAAAACTTTGACGGCCACAATGCCGTGCAAGCGGGCTATAGCGTTTTCGGAATTGGTGTAGACCGAAAGCACGTACTCAAGTGGCTTTTTTCCAAAGAAAAAGCCACCTTGCACGTCCTTCAAAAAGTCTACGTGTATTCCGAAAATGCTCTAGAACGGCCCACGGCGGATAGACCAGTTTCTCTGCAGAGGTCTTGCCTGTGATCGGGCACCAGCGCGGTTCCGCCCGACAGGACAAGGCAAGTAAGCCAAGGAGAGCGAAAGCGCAAAGAGCACGTTTCACCAAGGCTTCTTCCTTTCAAGCCGCTACTTGTCCCTTGCCACCACAAACTCGGGCAGCCAGAGCAGGGCGCGTTTGAACTCCGAGTCGGGCAGCGGGGCGAGGGCCTTGAGGGCCTGCTTGGCGTAGCGGTCGGCGGCGGCCATGGCGTATTCGACCGAGCCGTTGCGCACCAGGATCTCCAGGATTTGCTCGCGGGTGACGCGCTCGAAGCTGCGGTCGTCCAGAACCCGTTGGATGGCCTGGCGGTCGGCGGCGGTGCCGTGGTCGGCGGAGTGGATGACCGACAGGGTTGCCTTGCCCTCGCGCAGGTCGCTGGCCACGGGCTTGCCCAGAACCTCTTCGGTGGCCGTGAGGTCCAGCACGTCGTCCACGATCTGGAAGGCCAGGCCCACGGCGCGGCCATAGGCGGCCAGAGCAGTCTCATCGGCCTCGCTGGCGCTGGCCAGTGCCGCACCCAGGCGCATGGATACGGCAAACAGACAGGCAGTCTTGCGGAAGATCAGGTCGTAGTATTCTGCTTCGGAGACGGCTTTACCCAGTTTTTGAATCTGCAGAAGCTCGCCCTCGACCATCTGCTGGGTCAGGCCGATGAGCAGGTCGAGCACGCGCAGGCTCTTCTCTTCCAGAGCCACCTTGAAGGCCTGCATGTAGAGCCAGTCGCCGGCCAGCACGCACTTCTCGTTGCCCCAGGTGGTATTGGCGGAGGGACGGCCGCGGCGCAGGTCCGCGCCGTCGATGATGTCGTCGTGCACCAGGGTGGCGGTGTGCACCATTTCCACAACGGCGCCCAGACGGATGGCGCCGGGGCCGGAATAACCCAGGCCGTGCGCGGCCAGCAGCAGCAGAGAGGGCCGGATGCGTTTGCCGCCGCCCTCGCGCAGGTATTCGGCGATCTCGGTGATGGTGGTGACGCCGGAGGCCGAGTCCCGTCCCAATTCCTGCTCGATGGCCACGAGATCGTCCCGCAGCAGATCGAATACCTCTCTCGCCGTCGCTATCGCCAATGTGCTCAAAGGTCTCCGGTTCCCGTCTTCCGCGGCTTCAAGTGCCGGGCACAACTTCCTACTATCGGATGCGCGGGCGCACCGCAAAGCACCGGCTCAATTGGTGCGGTAGTTGGTGAACTGCAATTCCACGCCCAGGTCCTTGCCGCGCAGCAGGGCAATGATCGCCTGCAACTCGTCGCGGTCCTTGCTGCTGATTCTCACTGTATCGCCTTGGATGCTGGCTTGGGCCTTCTTTTTCGAATCCTTCACCAGACGGACGATTTCCTTGGCCTTTTCGATGGGAATGCCCTGTTGCAGCTTGATCTTTTGGCGAACGCTCTTGCCGGAGGCTTCCTCGATCTTCTCGTAGGTCAGGTTCTTCAAGGAGACGCCGCGCTTGACCAGCTTCTGGCCAAGGATTTCCTTGACCGCTTCAAGATGGTACTCCCCATTGGAGGCCAGCTGAATCTCCTTGTCGCCCTCCACCAGCGCCACTTCCGAGTGGGAATCCTTCAGGTCAAAACGCTGCCGGATCTCCTTGAGCGCCTGGTCGATGGCGTTGCGGACCTCCTGGATGTCCACCTTGCTGACAATGTCGAACGAATTTTCTTGCGCCATAATTATCCGATCCTCAGACTTCGAAAGGCTGCTGCGTGCAATACCTCTATCAGTTTCCCACGTCTGCCCGCAAGCGAAACAGGCGGAAGAAGTTTTTCGTGGTGGCGGCAGCAATTTCTTGGGCTTCCAGCCCTTTGACCCCGGCAAGTGTCTCTGCCGTTCGAGCAACCCAGGCCGGCTCGTTACGCTTGCCGCGCTGGGGCGCCGGGGCCAGCCAAGGAGCGTCGGTCTCCACCAGAAGGCTGTCCAGGGGGATCTGGGCGGCTACGTCACGCAGTGGCTGGGCCTTGGGGTAGGTGAGATTTCCGGCAAAAGAGATGAGGAAACCCAGGTCCAGCGAGCGTCGCGCCTGCTCGTATCCGCCGCCAAAGCAGTGCATGATGCCGCCCAGGCCGGAGGGACGCCAGTGGGTGTCGAGAATCTCAAGAAGATCGTCCCAGGCGTCCGTGGCGGCATCCTTCGGGCGGCAGTGGATGAGGATGGGCCGCTTGCGGCTGGCGGCGATTTCAAGTTGCTGGATGAGGCCTTCGCGCTGGGTCGTGTGGGGTGCGCCTTCGTGATAGAAGTCCAGGCCGATCTCGCCGCAGGCGATGACCTCCGGCTCGGCCAGCAGGCCGTCGAGCTTGGCCAGCACGGCTTCGTCGATCTCCGGGGCGTTGTGCGGGTAGACGCCAGCGCTGGCGTAAAGGCGGGGCATGTTGGGCTGGCCGTTGAACTGGCGGCAGACGGCGAGGGCTCGATCCATTCCGGCGGCCTGCTCGCCGATGCCGATGGCCAGTATTGCGCCCACACCCGAATCGAACGCACGGGTCAGCATGGCCGCACGGTCGTCGGTGTAGCGCGGGCTGTCCAGGTGGGCGTGAGAATCGATCAACATGGGGCCTCCGCAGTGGCACAGGGAAAAAGGGACGGAAGTTTCGATACGGTAAGGGCAGCTTTCATCGATGCGGCCCGAAGTGAGTGCCGAGCAATCCCACCCCTCCCGCGCACTTCGCGGGAAGGGTGGGCACCAAATCATCATGCAGACTTGCCGGGTTGGACGGGTGCCCGCCTTTCGCCTTAGAGACCTGGGAGACCACCGCGAACCCCAAGCGAGCGAGCAGCGAGCCTTTAGACCCGCCGCAGGTGGCCGCGGGGGCCTATTTCAGCCGTGCGCCTAGCGGGACGTCTTCCAGGAAGCCGGTGAGCACGGGTGCGCCGCCTTCGAGCGAGGCGGCCAGCAACATGCCGTTCGACTCCAGGCCGCGCATCTTGCGGGGAGCCAGGTTGGCCACGATGACGATTTTGCGGCCGATGAGCTTCTCCGGCTCGTAGTACTGGGCGATGCCGGCCAGGATCTGCCGCTTCTCGTAGCCCAGATCGACTTCCAGGCGCAGCAGCTTGTCGGCCTTGGGGACGCGCTCGGCCACCAGGATTTGCGCCACGCGCAGATCGACCTTGATGAAGTCGTCGATGGCGATCACCTGCGGCTCTTGCGAGGCGGCGGGCGCGTCGGCCGGAGTGGGCGTTTGCGGCACGACTGAGGTCGTTTCCTGAGGCAGAGAGGCAGTGGACTGGGCTGGTTCGGTTGCGGGCGAAGCGTGGAGTACAGTCGTGTTTTCCAAGGGGCGTCCCTCAGGGGCTGAAGCCCCGGCATTTTTTGTGGCGTTTTCGGCACGACTCAAGTCGTGCCCTTTCAAAACTGGATCATTGGCGGACACAGTCTTGCCGCCAGCGGCTTCGATAACGGACTTGTTGTTTTCTTCTTCGATCTGCTGCATCCGGGCTGTTGCGTCCTTTTCCGCGCGGGGGAACAGAGGCGCGGGCTCGCCAAACTGCGTGCCCGCCTTCAAACCACCCCAGGTGATCTGAGTCAGAAATGCGTTCTTGGCCGCGTCGGCGATCTCGCCCTGGCCCAGTTGCCGCCACACCTTGGCGGCCGACTCCGGCAGGATGGGAAAGACCAGCGCAGTAACGATGCGAATGGCTTCGGCGGCGGTGGCCAGCACGCGCGCTTGGAACTGTGCGTGGTCGGCCTCGGAGCGGTCGGCGGGCTTCTTCCACGGAGCGTTGGCGGTGAGGTAGCCGTCGGTCTCTGCGACCAAAACCCACAGAGATTTCAGAGCTTCGGAGAAGTTCAGCTCGTCGAAGGCCGGGCCGAAGGCGGCGATGGCGCGCTCCGCGCTTTCGTGAAGGGAGACCTCGGCGGCGGTATCTGCGCCGGTCTCCGGCAGCACGCCGCCGAAATACTTGTGCACCATGTTGACTACGCGGCTGACCAGATTGCCGTAGCCGTTGGCCAGATCTCCGTTGTAGCGCTGCACCAACGCGTCAAAGGAAAAGCTGCCGTCCTGGCCGAAGGGAATCTCGCGCAGCAAGAAGTACCGCAATGCATCCGTACCCAAAACGGTGTGAACGGTCTCGGCGCGCACGATGTTGCCGCGCGACTTGGACATCTTGCCCTGGTCGAAGAGCAGCCAGCCGTTGGCCTTGACCGAGCGCGGCAGGGGAAGGCCCGCGGCCATCAGGAAGGCCGGCCAGTAGATGCAGTGGAAGCGGGTGATCTCTTTGCCCACCAGGTGCATGTCCGCCGGCCAGAACTTTTTGAACCTGGCTTGATCTTCGGGCGCGTCCGACCCGTAACCGAGGGCGGTGATGTAATTGGCCAGGGCGTCAAGCCAGACGTAGACCACGTGCTTTGGGTCGCCGGGAACGGGGATGCCCCAGGAAAAGCTGGTGCGGCTGACCGACAGATCCCTGAGTCCGCCGCGCACAAAGGAGACCACCTCGCGCCGGGTCGACTCGGGCTGCATAAACCCAGGGTTGGCCTCGTAGAACTCCAGCAGCTTGCGTTCGAAGGCCGAGAGCTTGAAGAAATAGTTTTCTTCGCTCACCGTCTCGGTGACGCGCCCGCAGTCGGGGCATATGGTTCCTGGAGGGCCATCGACGTAAAGCTCGTCGGAGACGCAGTACTGGCCGGTGTACGAGCCCTTGTAGATGAAACCGCGCTGCTGAAGGGCAGCAAAGAGGTGTTGCACACCGCGGATATGACGGGCTTCAGTGGTACGAATAAAGTCGTCGTAGCTCAGGCCGAGCTGGTCCCACAGGCCGCGGAACTCGCCGGAGATGGCGGTGGCAAATTCCTGCGGCGTGCGCCCGGCGAGTTCGGCGGAGCGCTCGATCTTCTGTCCGTGCTCGTCGGTGCCGGTGAGGAACCAAGTCTCGATGCCCAGGGCGCGCTTGCGCCGCGCAATGGCGTCGCAGACGATGGTCGAGTAGGCATGGCCCAGGTGTGGCCGCGCATTCACGTAGTAGATGGGCGTGGTCAGGTAAAAGCGGGAAGGAGTTTCGGCTTGAGTTGTCATGGGCGAAGTGGCCTGGCGCGCGCACTCTAGCTGAAGCGCGCGCGGCGGACATCCTCTATCTTACGGTATCGAGTAGTGACGGCCCTAGTTGCGGCGGGCGGCGTATCCTGCGGGTAGTTCGCTGGGCGGGCAGGCGATCACGCTCTGGTCGTCCGGGGCGCAATCCTCGACAAAGGTGAGTGCCGAGAACTCGTCGAGCACCAGCTTGGGATAGGTGGGGCCGGCGTCGCGGTAGGCGCGCATCTCGTCCAGGTGATCGTTCTGGTAGCAGACGGTCTTGCCGGGATTGTTGACGATCCAGTTGGGGAAGAAAACGGCGCCATGCGTGGTGCGGGTGGCCAGCATGAAGGTCAGGCTGACGGAGGTGCCGGTGGGTTCGTCCCAGGAGACCTTGTAGATTTGCTCGGCCAGGCGCACGATGTGCGCCTTCTGGTCGCGCACCCAGCGCCCGCCCACCAGGCCGGAATGGATGCGATAGTCCACCGTGCTGGCGTTTTTGATATAGATCTCGTACTGCCAGCCGTTTTCGTAGGTGTAGATCATGTGCTTGCCCACAAAAGCTGTCAGTTCTTCGGGCCTGGTCGATGCGAAACTCTCCAACTCGGTCACGGTCTTGCTCTCCTCGTTCCCATTGTACGGAGAGCGGCCGGATGCTTCGGGTCTCGTTTCGGAGACCTGGGAAAGCACGCCCAATGCTTGGCTAGGCGCCCAAAACCATCCCTCGGGGGCTAAAGCCCACATTGACTGAGCTGCAAGTACGGCCGGAATGAAGTCGTGCCCTTTCAAGGCAAAGGCGCCGCCAAACGCCGCTGAATCAGCGGCGTGCATCGTGGCCTCGAAGGCGGCGAAGCCGCGTCCGGCCGCACCGCAAGTGCCAGGTGGCTGGTAGAATAAGCCTTGAAAATCAAGGATTTTTGAGGCCAAACGACGTGTATCTTGAATTGCAGAAAAGGCTCGGCGACCGCCTGCGGGCGGTGTTGCAGGAAAAGTACAACCTTCAGATCGAGAACATTCCGCTGGAGATTCCCCCCGATCTGCAATTCGGCGAGCTGTCCACGCCGATTTCGTTCGAGTTGGCGCGCAAGCTGCGCAAAGCGCCCAAGATCATCGCCCAGGAGATCGTGGCGGCCATCGGCCCACTCCGTGGTTTTTCGTCCTTTGATGTTGCCGGCGCCGGATATATCAACGCCCGGCTGGATCGCGCTGCCGGGGTGCGCGCGGTGGCTACGGGCGCCGGCCTGGAGACAAAACTGAGCGGCCTGCACTCGCTTGTGGAGCACACCAGCATCAATCCCAACAAGGCCGCCCACGTGGGCCACTTGCGCAACGCCATCCTGGGCGACACGTTCGTGCGTCTGCTGCGCGCCGCCGGGCAAAAGGTCGACATCCAGAACTACATCGACAACACCGGCGTGCAAGTGGCGGATGTGGTGGTGGGATTTCTGCATCTTGAAGGCAAGTCGCTGGCCGATGCACACCTGCTGCTGGACGAACTGAAGCAGAAGGGGCAGCGGATTGACTACTACTGCTGGGACCTCTATGCGGCAACTTCGCAGTGGTACACCGGCGGAACCGCGGAAGAGAATGAAGCGCGCAAGAAGCTGCGCTACGCCACGCTGCACGAGATCGAGCAGGGCGGCAACGAGACCGCCGCGGTGGCCGAGCTGATTTCGACAGCGGTGCTGCGCCGCCATCTTGAAACCATGCTGCGGCTGGACATTGAGTACGACTTTCTGCCCCGCGAGAGCGAGATCCTGCACCTCAAGTTCTGGGAAGCGGCCTTCGAGTTATTGAAACAGACCGGCGTGCTCTACTTCGAGACCGAGGGCAAGAACAAGGGCTGTTGGGTGATGACGCGGCCGGGCGCGGACGTCGCCGTGGGCGATCTTGACGAGGATGCAAAAGTCATTGTTCGATCGAACGGCACGGTCACGTATGTGGGCAAGGACATCGCCTATCACCTGTGGAAGTTCGGGCTGCTGGGCAAGGACTTCGGCTACAAGCCGTTCTTTGCCTACGCCGACCGCGAGTGCTGGATTTCCGCAGAACAGGGCGACGAGCCGCACCCGCAGTTTGGCGGCGCGCAGGCCATCTACAACGTCATCGACACGCGCCAGAGCGATCCGCAAGCCAACGTGATCCAGGCGCTGCGCGGCATGGGCTACACCGAGCAAGCCGACCGCTATACACACTTCAGCTACGAGATGGTGGCGCTGACGCCGCGTTGCGCGGTCGAGTTGGGCTACGACGTTTCCGAGGAGGATTTGGCTCGGCCGTATATCGAGGTCAGCGGCAGGAAGGGCTTCGGCGTCAAGGCCGACGACCTGATAGACAAGCTGATCGCCGCCACCATGGAAGAAGTGACCAAGCGCCAGACCGGACGCGACGAGGCCGAGCGGCAGAAGATCGCCGAACAGATCGCCATCGGCGCGCTGCGCTACTTCATGCTCAAGTACACGCGCAACTCGGTGATCGCCTTCGACTTCAAAGATGCGCTGAGCTTCGAGGGCGAGACCGGGCCCTACGTGCAATACGCCGTGGTGCGCGCGCGGAATATCTTCCGCAAAGCGGAGACAACGCCGGAAGCGGTGCTGGCGGAGTTCGCGGGTCTTGCGGACGGCAGCCTTTCGGAGTATCTCATCGGCGAGGATGCGCAGGACATTTGGGCGCTATGGCTGCGCGCCGCGCGGCGGACTTTGATGCTGGAGCAATGTATCTCGACCTCCGAGCCGTCCTATCTGGCCAAGCACGCTTTCCAGTTAGCGCAGGAGTTCAACAACTTCTATCATCGCCATCACATCCTCAACGAAGAAGACCCGGCGCGGAAGACATTCCTGCTGGCCACGGCGGCGGTTGCGCTGCGGGAGCTGGTGACCGCGCTGAGCTGGCTGGGCATCGAGAGCCCGGAGGCGATGTAAGAGCAGCTTTTTGCTGCTAGCTCCTACAGGTTTCGAACGGAGGGCGCGTAGCATGTCGACCAATGCGGAGTTAGGAGAAACAAGCGGGGAGCGGATGCAGGCGCTGAAGAAAGCGCAGAGGAATGTGGCTGTTCTCGCCGGCATTTCCATCGTTGCGGGTGTGCCCCCAATCTTGTTGCGGGAATACCTCAATCGCGGTTTGTTCCGCTTGATGGACATCGTTCTGATTGCCATTCCATGGATCATTGCAGGAATGCTTGCGCGGTGGCCCGAGCTCTATAGCCCTACGGGGGAGAAGAGCGACCCGCGTCCGTCTCCCATGATCGCATTCATTCCATCGATGGCTCTGTGGATGAGTCCGATTGAGAATCTTCAGGTAGGGAGCTACACCAACCTACTGTTATTCGCCCTGTTGCCCGCTCTGGTTCTGGCCGCGTTGGTGCGTCCCGCGCTAAAGGATATCAAGTACTCGAACGCTCTGCTTCTCTTGTTTTTTGCCATGTTCTGCGCCTATGGCTGTCTACTTGGCATGCAGATCGACACAACGCTGGACAGGTCGCTTTCTCACGGTTGCTCCACGCAAGTTCTCGAAAAGACAACCTCGCATAGCCGCGGCAGGACGAACCATTACCTCTATTTGAGCCCTTGGAAAGAGAACTCCGGCAGGGTCAAAGTGGACGTTACCGAATCGCTCTGGGGCTCTGTCAAGGTTGGAAAGACGGTCTGCATCGCGGAGCACAGCGGGGCTCTGCATGCACCGTGGTATACCGTTCAGCTCTGCCAATAGGGCCAGGCGCAACGGCAAATGCAGATCCTCCGGCTCGCTGCGCACAGGATGACAGCGTTCTGGTGGGATTTGCAGCGGGCCGGTTGAGGTCCCAGCATCCCATCCTTTCTGCCAAGAGCTGCGGAAAGATTGGGGCGCGGTGCTTTTGTGGCGCATCCGGCAGGGCGGTTAGGGCATTTTTGCAGTTCCTGGAGGGTCGATTCTTGAGGTTTCTCACCCATTTCACAAAGAACGTGAAATGGAGGGGCCCGAAGCTTCCTTACACCGTCCGTGAAAATGCTCTGGAATCAGGTTTCCGCGTCGTCGTCGGCGGCTTCCATGCGGGTGAGGATGGTTCCCAACTGCTCGAACTCCGGGCGGCCATGGAGGGGTTTGAGGCGCGGGTCGGCGTGCATCTGGAAGAACCATGGGCAGCGGGCCTCGGCGGCGATCTTCAATTCGGCCAGAGCGGTGTCGTAGTCTCCCAGGGCCACGTAGGCGGCCGGATTGAACGAGCGGATCACGAAGCGTTCCCGGCTCAGCCACTGCATCCGTTCCAGAATGAGGCGGGCTTCGTCCTTGCGGTCCTCGCAGGCCAGGGTATAGGCGTGTACGGCGGTGGCCAGATCGAAGTAGGGAAGACGCCGGGCAAGCGCCTGGGCAAGCTGGGTGGCGCGCTTCGCCTCTCCGTTGAAAGCCAGAATCATCGCTCCATAGAGGCTGGTGCCTTCGTGGTCGGGAAAGTGAGCGATGCCCTGGCAGACCTGCTCGACGCTTGCCTCGGCCCGCCCATCCAGATGGAGCGCCCAGGCGAGGCGGGCGTGCAGCCAAGGCGAATAGGGATCCTCGCGCAGCGCCGCACGCAGCAGAGCGATGGCTTGGTCGTAGCGTCCGCGGCTGATCTCGAAGATGGCGCGCACCCGCGTGGTCCACGGATCGTGGGGCAGATGCGCGCTTAGGGAGAAGGCCCACAGGGCCGCGGGAAGATTGTGGTCCCAATGGAAGTTGACCCATCCGAGGGCAGGCAGCATGGCCTCAGCGCCGTAGGGAAAGCCGGGGACTGACTCGACCGTGCGGTGCACCAGTTCGGCGGCCACGGCGGGCGACATGAATCCGTAGAAGGCTTGCGTGACGCACAGGTGGACCAGATCGGCCTTGGCGGCGATCAGCGTGGGATCGAGTTCGGCGGCGTGGGAGAGGTGTTGCAGGCCGTCTTGCATGCGGTGGCGCTGCAGCGTTTGCCACTCATAACGAGCACGCTGGAAGGTCTCGTAAGCCTCCCGGTTGCGGGGAGCGTTCTCCTGGCTGGCGGCGGCGGAGATCGACATGCCTTCCGCGCCCATGCGGAAGATCAGCCGTTCGACCAACTCCGATTCCAGTCCGGCGATCCGGATCTTTGGCACCAGGATGTCTTCCACCCACAGCGCGGTGCCGTCTTCCACCCGGATCATCTCCGCGCGCAGGCGGAAATGCGAGGGCACCGCGCTCAGAGTGCCGGTCAGCACCAGGCTGGCCTTGAGAGCCTCGCCCAGTTGCTGCGCCGTGAGCCCGCGCCGGGCAAGCGTGAAAACCGAATCCCTGGCCAGCACGGAAGCGATGGGGTCGCGCAGGTTGGCGAGCCGGGCGGAAGCCTCTTCCGCGATCGCCAAGCCAAGGTGCTCGGGAATGTCAAAACCGGTGTCGAAAGGCATGATGGCCAGCCGTGGATAGACGCTGGCCGGCTCGGAGGCTTGAACCTTCACCTCGGCGGCAAGACGGTAGCCGCGCTTGTAAACCGTTTGAATGCTCTCGTCAGGCTCGAGCCTGGAGCGCAGCGAGGAGACGCACTTGGGCACACTGTCGGCGGTGACATGCACCTCGCCCCAAAGTTCCTGCTTCAATTGGTGGGGAGTAACAATCTGGCCGGCGTGGGCCAGCAGGAGCCGAAGAGCGGCCAATTCCTTGGGAGGGAGGTGAACCACCTCTTCTCCGCGGAAGAGGGTACCGTCTGCTTCCAGGCGGAATTCACCAAAGGAAAACACCTGCTCACTGCCGCCGCCAGGGGAAGTTGCCGCTGGGGAGCCTGGAGGTGTGAAGTCCGGCAAAGTTGACGAAGGCTGGCGCACCCGATCCAACGCATTTCCTCGGAGTCCCGGTCTACCTGTTCGCCGATCCTTTGCGACTTCCGGAGCATACATGGCGGCTGCCGAGAATGACCGCAGGGATAGGCACAGTAGATGACCTGGGGAAAATCAACAGCATTCCCTACAAAAACCTGTGCTTCTGCGAGCCCAGTAAAAATGAATATCTGTCTGATTATCCACATCCGGGGCAGGAGGGCAAATCGATCCAACGGCTTTTCCCGCACAAAGTAATCCAAAACAGGTTACTTCGTTACTTTTCGGTAACGAGCGCGCCTGTTTGTATCTGTCAGATTCTTTTGCCGGTTGATGGAGAACACTCATTAGAATCGTCTTAGCCGCCTTTCCCTGCGCGGGGATGACAAAGACGGATCGTTTGCGGTCTGGAAGAGAACTTCGGCAAAGATGCAAGCGATTTGAACCCTCCTCGAGGGGAGCCCGGCGCGGACGATTTCAGAAAAACTTCCAGATTTTCTCAGGATCCGAGGGGCAGGCCAGTGTCAAGCTGGAGGAGAGGAGTGTGTCATGTCCAAAACCGTTTCCTATGCCCAGTGGTCTCTGGAACCGTATTGCATTGGGATGAAGCTGCGCACGCTGCGCACTCAGAAGGGGCTTACGCTTTCGCGGCTGGCGGCGGAGACGGGTCTTTCCACGGCGCTTCTGTCGAAGCTGGAGACCGACCGCATGATTCCCACGCTGCCCACGCTGGCCACCATCAGCCGGGTTTACGGTGTGGGCATGAGCTACTTTTTCTGCGAGCCCGCGCGGCACAAGCTCTCGATCACCCGCAAGGCCCATCTGCAAGGCAATGGCCGCGGCGTGGAGCAGGTGAAGTCCATTCCGCTGAACGCGCTCTCCGAGGCGCCCCGGCTGCAGGCGCGGATGATCGAATTCCCACCCAGTGGAATCGCATGCACCACCGAGGGATTCCGCGAGACCAATGGCCTGGTCTACGTCCTGGAAGGGCGCTTGCAGTTGGACGCGGGCGGCTTGCACGAGGTGCTGGAAGCCGGCGATTGCGCCTATATGGAGAGCGAGATGGCGATTGCCTGGAGCGCGGCAGGCAAGCATCGTTGCAGAATTCTGACGGTACTGCCGGCCGCTGCGCGGGTAGAGGCTTGAGCGTCGGCGGGTGGGTTTCGTGGATGCGGCTCCCTGGGAACAAGGCTGGTTGAGGGCATTGGCTTCCCACCCTTGCGACAGACGAAACGTCGCAAGGATTAGGCACGGTGCATACATAGCGTTCGAGCATTTGACCGGCGAGATCCCGTTTGACGTGGGATTTCGCGGGTGCTCTGATGGTTGCTGCGGGAAGGGCGCAATGCCGGGTTCCTGCAAACGGGGAGATCGGCAATGCATGCAGGTGCGGCGATGGTGACAGCGGTTCTTTTGTCGGGCGTTTTGATGTGCGGATGTGGCGGGGGAAACGGTGGCGGCAGCAGCACGATTCCGCCGGAGACTCAGGCGGCAGCGCCCACGGTGGCCTCAACCCCCGCGCAGGGTGGCGCGCTAGTGGTGAGTCTGGCAACCACGACCGCCGGGGCCACGATTTATTACACCCTGGATGGCACCACCCCGACGAACGTTTCGCAAATCTATCAGGCGCCGTTTCTGGTGGCCTCGAACCTCACCGTCAAGGCCATCGCTGCCGATCCGCCGGGCATTCTGAACAGCAACGTGACCAGCCAGAGCTTCACGCCAAACATTGCATCGGGAACGCTGGTCTGGTCGGATGAATTCTCGAACTCGACCAGCGGCAACGCGCAGCCCAACCCGGCGGTCTGGACCTACGACACCGGCAACAGCGGCTTCGGTAACAGCGAGCTGGAGAACTACTGCGCCTGGGGCTCAACCGCCGCTCCGTGCAACACCGCCAGTCCCAACGCGTATGTGGGCACGGATAGCGCGCTGCATATCGTGGCGCAGCAGCCCTCGGCGGGCGTCTATACCTCGGCGCGCTTGAAGACCCAGGGCCTGTTCAGCTTTCAGTACGGGCGCATCGAGGCGCGCATCCTGCTACCTGAGGGACAGGGGATGTGGCCCGCCTTCTGGTTGCTGGGCAACAACATCGCCACCCTCGACTGGCCAGCCTGCGGCGAGCTAGACGTGATGGAGCACATCGACGGCAGCAATCCGCAGAACGAAGGTTTCGACTGGGTGCAGGGATCGATTCACGGAACCAATCTGAACGGCGGCACTCAATATCATCCGGCGGGCTTTTCCGCCGCTGCCTGGCATACCTACGGCATGATCTGGACCAAGGGGCAGATTCAGTATTATGTGGACTCGCCGGCCAACGTCTATGCCACCTTCACGCCCAGCACCCAGACGGGGACCTGGCCTTTCGACGACGGCCCCGAGTTCATCCTTCTGAACCTGGCCGTGGGTGGCAGCTGGCCGGGAAATCCCGACGCGACGACCACCTTCCCCGCCACGATGGCTGTGGATTATGTGCGGGTGTACACGAACTAAGGGCTGGGGCATCGCAATTGCCGGTTTCAGCGAGACTTTGAACAAGTCTCAACCGGTAGATTCGCGCTCCATCAGGGGCCAAAGACGTTCTCCTGAAGGTGTAGAGGGGGCGTGGACCGGGAGGTCCACGCTACAGCCGGCCAGGAGGCCGGCGCCACCTGTTCTTGCTAGGTGCCGTAATCTTCAGTCCAGCAGAGAATCACTCTACGCCAATAGACGAAATGCTCTCAAGCTCTGTCCTTTATTGTCGCCATGTGCGGCATGACTGAAGTCGTGCCCTGACGCTTCTTGCCATTGAGAATGGGCGCTTTCCGCCGCTCGCGTGGCCGCGCCCTGACACAGTCCCCGGTTGCGGAGAGATTCCAGAGTTACTGGGGAGCTTCGTGTCATTCAACTGCCGAGAGCTTCTTGTGTTACTGCCAAGTTACAGATCGAACAAAGTATTTGCGCGGTATTCGCATCCGCTTGACCGTCCTTTTACACGGCACGGGGGATACTACTCCCGTGAATGCGCAAGGTCGGCAGAAGGTACCGTTGAAGTTGGCTTCGGGCTCCACTGCTCTGGTGGAAGTCGCCCTCCCCACACACCCGTTGTTTCTGCCTCTGGCCCCCGCCAAGCCGCCGATCCATGCGGAGGTGGGCCGGTACCGGCTGCGCCTGGCCGAGAGCGCCGAAGATCGCGACGCTGCCTGCCGGTTGCGTTTCAAGGTCTTCAACATCGAACTGGGCGAGGGCCTGGAGAGTTCCTATCGGACCGGCCTGGACACCGACCGTTTCGACCTCAATTGCGAGCACCTGCTGGTGGAAGACAAGGCAGACAAGCGGATTGTGGGCACTTACCGGATGCAGTCGGGGACAACGGCTGGCCGCCATCTGGGCTACTACTCCGAGCAGGAATTCAGCTTTGTTCCCTATGAGGTGCTACGGCCTGGGATACTGGAACTGGGACGCGCCTCCATCGACCGGGAACACCGCACCCCGGAGGTGCTGACCTTGTTGTGGAGAGGGATCGCGCAGTATGCTAACAATATGGGGCTGCGCTACCTGATTGGTTGCTCATCGTTGAACTCGAAAGACCCGGCTGAGGGATGGCAGGTGTATCGCCAACTTGAGCACTATCGGGTCCCGCCCGGGTTTGAAACCGAGCCGACCGCCGCGTACGCCTGTCCCAGCGAGCAGAAGGGCGCACACGCACAGCCGTCGCCCTGCCTTGAAACCCCGTCGGCGCCGGTTTCGGCTCCTCCTCCGGTCCAGATCCCCAAGCTGCTGAAGACCTACCTGGCCATCGGCGCGCGCATCTGCGGACCGCCGGCCTGGGACCGGGAGTTCGGCACCATCGACTTCCTCACACTGCTCGATCTTCGCTTGATTTCTCCCTCGGCGCGCAACCGCTTTCTTGCGCCGCTGACCACATGAGTTTTCGTGCCTTCCGGCGCGCTGTGGCGCTGGGATTTGCGCTCTTACTCTGCATTCTTCGCTACTGGGTCCTCCGCCTGCGCGGGCCGATCACCATGGAGCGCCGCGCCCTGTGGGTCCAAGCCTCCTGCCTTGGGATTCTGAACAGTTTGGGAATCCATTACCGGGTGCATGGCGAGGCGCCTTCGAGCGGCCTGGTGGTCTCCAATCACCTCAGCTACCTGGATGTGCTGATTCTGTCGGCGGCCATGCCCTGCTTCTTTGTCGCCAAGATGGAGATCGGCGGCTGGCCCTTTTTCGGCAAGGCGGCGCGCATTGGCGGGACGATCTTCCTGGACCGCTCCAGCCACGCCAGTTCCTTGTCGGTGGCCGAGCAGATGAGCGAGCGGCTGAAACTGCGGATTCCGGTTCTGCTGTTTCCGGAGGGAACCAGCACCGACGGCAGCGAGGTACTGCCCTTCCATCCTCGGCTCATCGACCCCGCAACCTCTGCCGGTGTGCCCATCACCGCCGCCGCCGTCCGCTACACGATTGAGGGCGGCGTCGACGAGCGCGAGCTGTGCTGGTACGGCGATGTGGAGTTTGTGCCCCATCTGTTGAAGGCGCTGGGCACACCGGGCTTCTGCGCCGAGGTCACCTTTGGCGAGCCGCAGGTGTACTCCGATCGACGCGCTGCCGCCGACGCCACGCACGCGGAAATCACCGCCATGCGCATGGGTGAAGTTCTCGCCCTTTCTTGAGCTTGGCTGGTTTCGGCTATAGTGGAACCTCAGCCGATCGATTCTTTGGAGACCGTTCAAAACTCTTCCATGCAGACAAACACCGATCATATTCGCGGCTGGTTTCGCAGTCCGCTCTTCCTGCTGGCACTTGCGGCCGGGCTTCTCGCTTTCGCCGTGCAATCGGGAGAACTGGGCACCTCCGACACCCAGCACCGGCTTCAAACCGCGCACTCTTGGTGGACTGGGGAACCGCAGGTCTTTCCCGAAGAGTACCCGGAGTTCGGCGTGCTGGGGCGGGGTGGAAAGATTCAGAGCTGGTTCGGCATCGGGCAATCGCTGCTGATGTTTCCCGCGGATGTGGTGGGGACGTGCCTGGCGCGGCTGCCGGTCTTCGCCAAGTACGGCGGCACCGATCCCTGTGTCACGAATATCTTTGTCAGTTACACCACCAATATCCTCATCGCAGTGCTGACCGCACTGATCTGCTTCCGCTTTCTGCGGCAATTGAGATTCGGAACCAGGCAGTCCGTGGCCGGCGCGCTGGCGCTGTTGCTGCTCACTACGCACCTGCATTACACGCAGAACATGCAGGAGAACAATTACATCTTTCTCCTGACGCTCACGGGGTTCTGCTTTCAATACGAATGGCTGCTCACCGGCAGCCGCCGCGCTCTGCTGATCGGATCGAGCGCCTTCGGGCTCAACCTGCTTACGCGCCTCACCACCGGTCTGGATCTGCTGGCCGGCGGCCTTTTTGTGCTGCTAGTCCTGTGGTTCGACGGCATCCGCGGCCGCGCCTTCTGGCTGCGCTGCCGGAGCTACCTGGCCACCGCTCTGCCGGTCTATTTCTTCTTCGGAGCGCTCGACCGCCTTTACCAGTTTTACCGTTTCGGGTCGTTCTTCAACACCTATATCGGCCTGGTGGCCCAGGAAGCGAAGCTGCGCGACCCCTCCCTGCCCGCCAACTATCCGTTCACTAGTCCCTTGCACGCCGGCCTTGCGGGAGCCCTCTTTTCGCCGGAGAAGTCAATCTTCCTCTTCGATCCGCTGCTGGTCCTCATTCTTCTGCTGGCTGCCGTGGCCTGGAGACGGTTCAGCCCGGCGGTGAAGGCCTACACCCTCACTGCATTCGTGCTGCTGGCGGCGTACCTCGCCTTCTATTCAAGGTATTTTGCCTGGGCGGGCGACTTTTCCTGGGGAGATCGCTACGTCTCGACCACGGTGGAACTGGCGGCGCTGCTGGCGGTTCCGCTGCTGCTGCGCCATCGCAGCGTCCTGGCCAGGCCGGTCTGGTTTGCGGGTCTTGTGCTGCTGGGGGCCAGCGCCATCGTTCAGGCCGCATCTCTGGCCTTCTGGCTGCCGCTGGAGATTTACCAGATGGAGTCTCTTGGCCACCCCACCTTGGTCATTGTCTTGCGCCTGAAGAACATTGTGGCCTTCGCCAGCGGAAACATGGAGGCATGGGGCCTGAATACGCATGCCATGAGCGAAGACCCGTGGGACTACGTGCACATCACTGTCTGGAACTTCCTGCCCTTTTTATTGAAGCGCGTAGGAGAAGCTCCCGCCTGGGCCGTCAACCTGGCTTTGGTCGTGTGGAGTGCGTCGATCGCGGCCTTGGTGTCGGTTCTGTTGCGGCTGCGCGCTGTTCTTGCCCGGCTCGATTAGAGCATTTTCACAATTCCTGCAGGGTTGGTTTTGAGCTTCCCCATCCATTTCACGTTCTTTGTGAAATGGATGGGGAACGGAGCTTCCATCCACCATCAGTGAAAATGCGCTTCAGCGTCGTTGCGGAGAGCATCCGCGACTCCCGCGGGGAATGTCCAGACAGCTTCACAAGCTGGGCGCGCTCTATCGTCTGGCGCCGGCAGGCGGAACTCCCGTCGATCCGCGCACGACCAGACTGGTTGAAACCAGGAACTCGCGTTGAATCTTGGAATTCACCGGTTCCTCGATCTGCTGGCGGAGAGCCTCGAAAGCGGCTTGCCCCAGATCGATGCGGGAAAGCCGGATGGTGGTCAGCGGCGGCAGCGTGAACTCGGCAAAATCGATGTCGTCCAGGCCGATGACCGACAGGTCCTGGGGAACCCGCAGGTTTTTCAGATAAGCCGCGCGGAGTACGCCAATGGCGGTCATGTCGTTGGAGCAGACAATGGCGGTAGGTGGCTCCGCCAGGGCCTGCAACTGTCCAAAGCCGGCCATGCCGCCTTTGAGCGTGTGGTCGCACTCGATAACCCAGCTCTTCTGAATTCCGAGATCGACCGCTTCCATTGCGGTGCGAAAGTCGTTTTCGCGGGTGATGGCCGAGTGCAGCTTGTGCGGGCCGGCCAGGAAGGCGATGCGTTTGTGGCCCAGGTCCGCCAAATGCTTTACAGCTTCGCGGATGCCGGTGTTGTAGTCCATCAGGATGGTGCTGACTTTGCCTTCTCCCAGGCGGAATTCGGCAAGCACCATGGGCACATTGTGGTGCACCAACTGGTCGATCACCGGTTCTTCGGCGCCGAAGCTGAGAACGGCCACGCCCTCCACCTTGCGTTCCAGCATGCGGCGCACGCAGTTGGCCAGGATGGCTGGATCGCTGTTCGACGAGCCGAAAAGGATCTCGTATCCATGGGCAACGGCGATCTCCTCGAAGCTCTGGATCAGCTCGGGAAAGAAGGGGTTGGTAATGTTTTCAACGATGATCCCAAGAAACTTGCTACGGCCCGACACCAGGCTGCGCGCATGGGTGTTGGGAAAATAATTCAATTGCTCGATGGCTTGCCACACCCGCTTCGAAAGCCGGTCGCTGACCGCCGGAGAACCGTTGATGGTGCGCGAAACCGTGGCGATGGAAACCTTTGCCAGTGCGGCAACGGTGCGAATATCGGGCGTCTTGGCAACTGCCTTGCCGGTTACTTTTCGAGCCACGGGCCCTTCCTGATGCGGGTAAATTGTATTTGACAGCAATGCTATAGCATTCACCGGGTCTTGTGCGAAGGGTTCACGCCGCCCGCCGCAAAAAGTTAATCTCCAGAGTCCTTCGCGACCGGGACGTTTGCTCCCTGGGTGGGTTCTTGGCCCGACTGCGGGTGTGGATTGACCCCGCGCAGAGCCGCCAGCCAGATAGAAAACCCTCCCGGACTACTCGTGGTTGGCAAGCAGAACGCGCAAATCGCGCAAGTTGTGGCCGGTAGGGCCGGTGACCACCGCATCGCCCAAGGCGGTAAAAAGAGGGCAGGCGTTGAAAGCCGCCAAGGATTGTTCAGGGTCGAATCCGAAGGCGTGGGCGCGTGCCACGGTGGTGGGGTCGGCGATGGCTCCGGCTGTCCGCGTATTGCCGTCGATGCCGTCGGAACCGGCGCTGAGCACGGTCAGGCACTCATCGGGGTATTTGGCCAAATCCAGAGCGCAGGCCAGGGCAAACTGCTGGTTGCGCCCGCCCGCTCCGGGATTTGGGCTGAGAGTCACCGTGACTTCGCCGCCGGAGAGCAGGCAGAGCTTGGGGTGGACGGCGCGCAGGGAATGAAAGCGCTCCAGCAGGTAGCGGGCCGCCTCGGCGTAATCCCAGTCGTCGCAACTGTTGTCCACTTCAACGTGGTAACCGGCCTTGAGGGCCAGCGCACGGGCGTTTTCTACCAGGTCGTGGCCGGAAAGCAGAATCTCAAAGACCGAATCGCGAAAGGCCTGGTCTTCCCCGGACATGGTGGCGGCCGCAGTCACATGGCGCAAGGGTGCGGCCGCCCCTGGCCAGGGCAGCTTGGGAAAGAACGGCGGACGCCAGCCCTTGTTGCCGGGCGACTCGGGCAGGTCTTCGCGCTCGAAGAAGGCTGTGACCGCAGGCGGAAATTTGGCAGGCAGATCGTACTTTGCCAGCAGTTCACGCACCTCGGCCACCGTGGAGTGGTCGGGCGAAGTAGGGCCGGAGGAAAGGGCGTCGAGCGAACGCAAGGGCACGTCCGGGACCAGCAGACTCACCTTGGCCGCTTCCGGCGCGGCGATTGCCAGGCGGCCGCCCTTGACCGCCGAGAAGTGCTTGCGCAGGGTGTTGACCTCCCCGATGGGCGCTCCGGAGACCACCAGAGCCTGGTGAAAGGCAATGGTGTCTTCCAGGCCGATCTGCGGGTCCAGCGGCAGGTCGAACATCGCCGAGCCGCCGCCGGAGATCAGGAAGAAGATCAGCGTGTCCTTCTTCGCCTTCTTGAGCAGGGCCAGCGTGGCGCGGGCCGCGGCAATCGAGTCCTCGTTGGGAACCGGGTGGCCGCCCTCGAAATAGCGAAAACGCCAGTTGCGCGATTTGTGCAAATACTTGGAACAGCAGATGCCGCGCATTCCCTTGCGGCGCTTCACTCGCTCCAGAAGAACATCCAGCATGGGGGCCGCGGCCTTCCCAATCGCCACGACGAAAATCCGCTTGTAGCTGGAGAGATTGATGGTCTCCGGGCCGCTGCCGTCGGGCAACAGGCGATGGAGCAGATTGCCCTCCATGCGGATGCGCCGATCGAAAGCCGAAGCAATGCTACAGGCTTCGATCGCGCCGGTAAAGATCTCCGTGGCGGTGTCGTGTACAGCTTCGAGGGCGGAATCGCCGACTGGGGTCATTGCAGTTGCTCCTTCAGCCAACTGGAGAGCGCTTGCTGCATGGGCTCCAATTGACCGGCAAAAAAGTGATCGGCTCCAGGAAGGAGCATCAGCTGCTTGGGCTCGGCCGCACAGGCGGCCACCCGCACCAGGTCTTGCGCGGGCGCGAACTGGTCGCGGTCTCCGCTGAGGAAGAGCTTGGGAATTGTGCAGCTGGTCAAACATGGATAGGGGTATTCGCGGCCCTCGACCTGGGTAGGGAATCCCAGCGCGGCCAGTGCGCGAACATTGGAGCGGCCCGCAGGCGGGTTGCAGCAGGCCTTTAGCGCCATGGCCGCGCCGAAACTGAAGCCCACCACCACCAGGGGGCGCCTGTATTCGTTTTCAACCCACGCCATCGCGGCCTGTACGTCTGCCGCTTCGGCTTGGCCGTCATGCACGCCCTGGCTCCGCTCCGTGCCGCGAAAGTTGAAGCGCAGCACCGGCCAGCCCAGACCCCACTGGGGATCGTTGAGGGCCTTCATGGCGTGGTAAACCACCTTATTGTGCAGGGTTCCGCCGGCTAGCGGATGAGGATGGCAGACCAGCGCGGCAAAAGGTGCATCAGGCGCGCCCTCGTTCACCAGACCCTCCAGCCGCCCAGCCGGGCCAGGCAGGTCAACGCTCCGCAACTGAGCGCTCTCGAGCGCCTTGCGGGGGTAAACGGGAGCAATTGTCGAGGTCATACCACTCTACATACTACGCCATGTTTCTGGCCATATTCGGCTGCGCCGGCCGGTTCGGTGCCCCTGCGGTAATCCCCTTGTCCCACATCGCGCGAACCGACCGCGAGGCAAGGGAAGAAACGCCGAATGAGGTATTCTGGCAGCATCATGAACGATCTCTCACCGCTTGACCCTATCCGGTTTACCCGCCAGTTGTGCGAAATCGAGTCCACCACCTACCACGAGGGCGCGGTGGGCGATTTTCTGGCTGAAACGCTTGCCCGGCGCGGCTGGGCGGTGGAAAAAACGCCCGTCGAGCAGCCTGCGGAAAACACGGGAGGCGGCCCGCGCTGGAACGTCTATGCCGGCACGGCGGGCGAGACTCCCGACCTGGTCTTCTCCACGCACATGGATACCGTTCCGCCCTACATTCCCTTCAGCGAGGACGACGACTTCGTCTATGGCCGCGGAGTTTGCGACGCCAAGGGCATTCTGGCCGCCCAGGTAGCCGCTGCCGAGGTGCTGCGCGCGGCGGGATTCCGGATCGGGCTGTTGTTCGTTTCCGGCGAGGAGCGCGATTCGGCCGGCGCCCTGGCAGCCAATCGGACGCCCAAAGGCAGCCGCTTTCTGGTCAACGGCGAGCCCACCGACAACCAACTTGCCCTGGCCACCAAGGGAGCATTGCGTGCGGCCTTCAAGTCCACCGGAAAGATGGCCCACTCAGCCTATCCCGAGCTGGGCGACAGCGCCGTGCACAAGCTGGTCGAGGTGCTCTCCGAGGTGCTGGCCATGCCCCTGGCGGACGTGGAAGGCATCGGGCCAAGCACGGTCAACATCGGACAGATCTCAGGCGGCCACGCCCCTAACGTCATTGCCGACAAGGCCGAGGCCCAGGTGCTGGTGCGCACGGTGACCGACTCGGCCCAGGTGCGCGCGCAATTGGTGGAGATTGCCGGAGATCGGGCCCAGGTTGACTTCACGCTGGATATGCCCTTTGTGCGCTTGCGCGCCGTCGAGGGCCTGCCCACCATGGTGGCCAAGTTCTCCACCGACATTCCGGCGCTCACCAACTGGGGCGAACCGCTGCTGCTCGGTCCCGGATCGATCCACGTGGCCCACACGCCCTTCGAGAAGCTGTCCAAGAAGGAACTGCTGGAAGCGGTGGAGTTGTATATCAAGGTAGCCAGGCAACTGCTGAGTTGAATAAAGGGGAAGCAAAAATGTTGGCGACCACGGTGTCTGCCTTCTGCTATGCTTCCCCTGCGCTTTCCCCAAGCGCTCATTCCAGCGAGGTCGAAATGACAACTTCTGCCCCTGTGCTCGTCTCCCCCGAGCGCATCTATCAGTTTGCCTTCGGCTATGCGCCGCCTCTGGTTCTTGAGGCGGCAATTCGTCACCATGTCTTCGATGTGTTGGATTCCGGCCCACTCTCCGTCCAGGGGATAAGCCGGGAAACCGGCGCCTCGGAGCGCGGATTAACGGCGATCCTCAACGTATTGGTGGGACTTGACTTTCTCAGCAAGGACCAGCACGGCCGCTATTCCTTGACCCCAGAGAGCGCGACCTTCCTGGTCAGCACCAAGCCTGAATTCCAGGGCGGGCTCATCCGCCACACCAGCGAACACCTGCTACCCAAATGGCTGGGGCTGAATGAAGTGGTGGCCACGGGCCGGCCCGTGGCAGCCGTCAACCAGCAGTCGACGGGAAGCGAGTTCTTCGAGAAATTCGTCACCGACATCTTCCCCATGAGCTATCACGTGGCGCAGGAACTGGCCCGGCATCTCGATCTGAATGCCGCCGCCGGCTCTGTGAGCGTGCTCGATTTGGCTGCGGGCTCGGGCGTCTGGGGGATTGCCCTGGCGCAGAGTTCCGCGCAGGTTCGCGTGACTTCGGTCGATTGGCCGGGCGTGATTCCTATAACTCGCTCGACCGTCGCCCGCTTTGGGCTGGCGGAGCGCTTCCAATTCGTGGACGGCGATCTGCTGGATGCCGATTTCGGCGGCGGCCATCACGTGGCGACCCTGGGGCACATCCTGCACAGCGAGGGCGTCGAGCGCAGCAAGGCGCTGCTGGCCAAGACCTATCAGGCGATGGCTTCGGGCGGAACGATTGCCATTGCGGAGTTCCTGGTCAACCAGGAGAGAACCGGGCCGATGAGCGGGCTGGTCTTTGCCGTCAACATGCTGGTGAATACCGATTGCGGAGACACCTTTTCCTTTGAGGAGATACGCAGTTGGCTGTGGGAGGCGGGGTTCGTGGATGCGCGCACGGTCAACACCCATGGGCCGTCGCCGCTGATTCTGGCCAGCAAACCGTAGCAGGGCACGGGGAAGCGGCAAGGTTTCGGGGGATCTTTTCCGGAACCGCGCTTCTCCGCGCATTGTGGCCCTCGCGCGAAGATGTTCGTGCGAGTTGCATCGGCGCGCCTCAAGTTGCATCTATAAGAGTACGAACTGGTTTGCGGCGAGATGACCGCAGAGGCCAGAAGGAGAATTCATGAGTGCATCGATCTATGACATCCCGGTAAAGAAGATTACCGGCGCGGGCGCGACGCTGGGCGAGTTCAAGGGCAAGGTTCTGCTGGTGGTCAACGTGGCTTCCAAGTGCGGACTGACCCCGCAGTACGAGGGTCTGGAAAAGCTCTACAAGCAGTATGGCGAGAAGGGGCTGGTTGTGGCCGGTTTCCCGGCCAACGACTTCAAGCAGCAGGAACCCGGCACCAACGAAGAGATTCAGACCTTCTGCACCATGAACTTCGGCGTCGACTTCCCCATGTACGACAAGATTTCCGTCGTCGGTGAAGAGAAGCACCCGCTGTATAAGGCGTTGGTCGCGGCCCAGCCCAAGGCGGTCAACGTCTCCGAAGTGCCGTGGAGAGAGAAGCTGAAGGGCTACGGCATCGAGCCCAACCCCGAGCCGGAAATCCTGTGGAACTTCGAGAAGTTCCTGGTCAACCGCTCCGGCGAAGTGGTCGAGCGGTTTGCTCCCGACACGGCTCCCGATGCGCCCGCGCTGGTGGCGGCCATCGAAAAGGAACTCGCCAAAAGCTAGCCCCGAGCAGGCCTGTCGAGGGCATCGGCTTCCCACCCTTTCCGCGCAAAACGCGGAAAGGATGGGGAACGGGGCCTTTGTGGCAGAACGTCCAGGGGCGAATCTGCCCCGGTGGCTTCCCAGTTCTCAGAATCGAGATATGGGACCTCCAGCACCCTGCCCTGGGCATAACTCCTGTATCCTCAGCACGTGGAGGAGGTCGCCATCATTACGCACGCCGCCAAGAACTCGCTGGAAAATGCCGCTTCCTCTTACCTGCGCTCGGCGCGCCATCAGCCCGTGCTGTGGCATCCCTGGGGCGAGGAAGCCTTTCTGCGGGCGCAAGCCGAAGACAAGCCCATCCTGCTGGACATTGGCGCGGTGTGGTGCCACTGGTGCCACGTGATGGACCGCGAGTCCTACGAAAACCCGGAGATGGCCGCGCTCATCAACCGGCTTTTCATCGCCGTGAAGGTTGATCGCGACGAGCGCCCCGATGTGGACGCCCGTTACCAGGCTGCGGTTTCGGCCATCAGCGGACAGGGCGGCTGGCCGCTCACCGTGTTTCTCACTCCCGACGGGCGCCCCTACTTTGGCGGAACGTACTTTCCGCCCAGCGACCGCATGGGCCGGCCCGGCTTTGGGCGCGTGCTTGAGACCATGGCCCAGGTTTGGCGGGAGCGGCGGGACGAGGCCCTCGAATCCGCCGCCAGCGTGATGGCCGCCATTGAGCACAACGAGAGCTTCTCTGGCCGGGGCGCGGAATTGTCGCTGGCCCTGGTGGACAAGATCGCCGGCTCGGCCCTCGGACAGTTTGACCCGCGCAACGGCGGCTTTGGATCGCAACCCAAGTTTCCCCATCCCGGAGTGCTCGATCTGCTGCTGGAAGTGGCCATGAATCGCGACAACGAGCAGGCGGGCGAGGCCTTTGTCGCCACGCTTGAAAAAATGGCCCGCGGCGGCGTTTACGACCAGCTGGCTGGGGGCTTCCACCGCTACAGCGTGGACGAGCGCTGGGTGGTGCCGCATTTCGAGAAGATGCTCTACGACAATACCGAGCTGCTGCGTAACTATGTGCACGGCTTTCAGAGCTATGTCCGGCAGGATTTTCAGACGACCGCGGTAGAGATTGTGGGCTGGCTGGACGCCTGCATGACCGACCGCGAGCGCGGCGGCTTTTATGCCTCCCAGGACGCCGACATCAACTTGCTCGACGACGGCGATTACTTTACCTGGACGCTCAGCGAGGCCCGCGAAGCGCTCGAGGGCGCAGGCTTGACGCCAGCCGACCTGGAAATGGCCCTGGTCTACTGGGACATCGGCGAGCTGGGCGACATGCACCACAATCCGGCCAAAAACGTGCTCCATGTGAAGCACCGGCTGGAAGATTTGGCCACCCTGACTGGGCGCAACCTGGAAGACTTGCGCGCCCTCGTCGCCGCGGCGCGCAGCAGGCTGGTGGAAGCTCGCGCCACGCGGCCCGCGCCGTTCATCGACCGCACCCTCTACAGCGGCTGGAACGCGATGGCGGTGACTGCTTACCTGGAAGCTGCGCGGGTGCTGCGCATGGAAGATGCGCGCGCCTTTGCACTGCGCACCCTGGAGCGGCTGCTGGCCGAAGCCTGGGACGGAGACGCCGCGCTGAGCCATGTGATTGCCTATCCGCTGGAAGTGAAGCCGGCGGAGCGGGTTCCCGGCACGCTGGACGACTATGCCTTTACCGTCCACGCTTGCATCGACGCCTGGTTTGCCAGCGGCGAGATGAAGTTCTACCATGCCGCCGTCAAGCTGGCCGATGCCTTGATCGCCCGCTTCTACGACCGGACATCCGGCGCCTTTTACGACGCCGCCCTGCCCCAGGATGGAGATTCTCCGCTGGGCGCACTGGGCGCGCGCCGCAAGCCCTTGCAGGACACGCCCACCCCGGCCGGCAACCCAACGGCCGCCGCGGCCCTGCTGCGCCTTGAAGTCCTGAGCGGACGCCGCGAGTATCGCGAGATCGCCGAAGACACGCTTGCCACTTTTGCCGGGATTGTCGAGCACTTCGGACTCTACGCCGGCAGCTATGGGCTGGCTTTGGAGCGGCTGCTTCTCGATCCGGTGCAGGTGGCCATTGTGGGCTCGGGTCCCGATGCCGAACGCCTGGAGGCTTTGGCCGTGGCTCGCTATGCGGTGAACAAGACCGTCATGCGCATTGCTCCCCACCGGATGGTTTCCGGCGGCATTCCCGAAGGACTTGCAGAAACGCTGCTCCAGGTTCCGGCGCCCGCCGAAGCCGCCGCATGGGCGCTGGTCTGCCGTAAGCGCACCTGCATGCCTCCCATTACCGGCCCGGAGGCCCTGATCGAGGCCCTGGAAAGCGCCTTCTTGGTCTAGAGCGGGATCAAGGCGAGAGCGTCCTCCTGGAGCGGCTCTGCGGGTTGTGTGTCTCTGGCTTCGTGCAAAGGGGCCTTTTCTCGCGAAAAAATGCCATTTGGCAGGCCTGCATTCGGGATCCAACTACCGGCCTTCCGCACGAATGGCGCGGCTGCGCCGCAAACCGATTGAAAACACTCCCCATCCCCAGCGCAAGGGATCACCAGACTGGGGGCAATGGCCTTCGCTTTGAATTGGTTAAACTGATCCATTTCTTGACCAAAAACGCCGAAAAGCCGATAAGAAGAACGAAGCCGTGTTTTCATTTCATTAAGGGTTGGGTTTGCCGCGTTTCTTTTCAATTCGGGTGCTGGTTTGTTGGTTGGCGCTCGCGGCTGCCAGCCAGGCGCAGCAGTATGTCTTCCGCGCCTACCGCCAGGCCGACGGGCTCAAGAACTTGGCAATCAATGGGTTAGCCCGCGATCGCGAGGGGTTCCTCTGGGTGGCGACGCAAAATGGCGTCTACCGCTTTATCGGTTCCGGCTTTCAGCAGTTCGGCCCCGAGGAGGGAATCGGAGAACTGGATGTCAGGAATATCGTAGCGGACCCCGCGGGAACCATTTGGGTGGCCACGGCCGAGAATGTTTATCGTTGGGACGGCCAGCGCTTCCAGCCTGCGGGAAGAGACCGAATTCCTGTTGCGGGTACGCATCGCATGGTGGTGGAGGACCCCGGCCACCTGCTGATCGTGGACGATCGCCGCCTCTACCGGCTGGAACACAATGCCGGCGGCGGGATGCTCAGTTTCCTGCCGGTGTTTACCGCTCGTCAGGTGGGGGCCCTCCCGGGTTTGGGCCAGGTCTTCAGTGTGAGTATTGTCAACCCGTCCTCGGGCGGTTCGCGCGTCTGGGTGGGTTGCGGCAAAAAACTCTGCACCTGGCTGGATGGCGAGCTCGACAGCGCGACGCAAAGCACCCTCCGATCGCGCGATGGCGCGGTGACCGAGTGGGGCGAAGACCGGGGCCTCCTCCCGGACGATTATCAGTCGGTGCTGATGGACCGGTCCGGAACGCTTTGGGCCGCCGGCCGGCGGCATGTCATGGCGCTCCCCCGCGGGGCAACGCGATTTGTGGATCGCGGCCTGCCCGGTACCGATTCGGTGAACTTCTATGGCCACGCTCCGCTGGTCCAAGACCGCGAGGGCCGGGTCCTGGTTCCCGCCGAGGACGGAGTCGCCCGCTGGACTGGCGTCGGCTGGCAGATGATCGGGCGGGCCAACGGGCTGTTGCATATCAGCCACGTCATGGGGTTGGATTTCGACGCTTCCGGCGATCTGTGGATCGGCACCCTGGGGGACGGACTCTACAACTGGTCGGGATATGAAGACTGGGAAGGCTGGAGCGACCAGCAGGGTTTGCCCTCGGCCGCCGTGTGGATGACCGTGCCCTCCCGTTCAGGCCGCGTCTATGTGGGGACAGAAAAGGGTCCGGCATGGGTAGACCCGCACAGCGGCGCCGCCGGCCCGCTCTCCGCATCCAGCCAATGGGCCTTTGGCGAGCTTGGCGCCATGGGCTTCGAGCGCGATGGCTCGCTCTGGGCCGGGACTTTTTCGGGCGCTATTCTGCGCATCGATCCGGCGACGGGCCACACTGTGCAAACGGCGAAGCTGCCGGGATTGATCAATAGCGCCTTTGAAGATTCCACCGGGAATGTGTTTTTTGCCACCAATGAAGACCTCTGGGTGCGCGAGTCCAGGAGCGCGCCGCACCGGATTGACGCCGTGGATGCTCTGCTGGGAGATTCCGCCCGGATCGAGGCCGGCTGTGGGATGGCCGACGGGCAAGCGTATTTCCTGACCGGCAACCGTCTGCTTCGTTTGCACGGCGGACAATGGACTCTTCCGCCCATCGACGGAATGTCCAAGCTGCACGGATCGCTGATTGCCTTGTCCTGCGCCGCGGATGGCGCCGTTTGGGTTACCGGTCAACAGACCGGCACCTGGCGGTTGACGCCGGGCGTCGAACGTATGCAGGCATGGCAACTCCAGCCTCCCGCAGAGTTGCGCTCCTCTGCCACTCTCTCGATTCTCGTGGACCACCGCGGCTGGGTCTGGCAGGGAACCGATCTTGGCCTGCTGGCTTGGAACGGCCATGCATGGCGTCACCTGACCCAGGAAAGCGGCCTGCTCTGGAACGATGTGAACCAAGGCGCCCTGCGCGAGGGCTCCGACGGCTCGGTGTGGATTGGCACCAGCGGCGGCGTGGCCCATCTGCTCCACCCCGAGCGCGTCTTCGACCCGGCTCCGGTGGCAGTCTCGATTACTGAGATTCGGCACGGAAACGATCTCTATACGGGAGCGCAGGAGATCGTCCTGCCTTGGCCCGGAACACCGCTGCATTTCCAGGTTGCCTCGCCCGCTGCGCGCAACCGAAGCGAACTGAACATCGAGATCTGGATGGTGGGGCTGCAACGGGACTGGATCAAGACTTTCAATGGGATTGCTACTTTCAGCAATCTCCCTCCGGGGGACTACACCTTCATGGCCATGGCCACCAATCCCAGCCTCAGTGCCTATTCCGAGGTTGTGAAAGTACAAGTCAGGATTCTCCCCCCCTGGTGGAAAACCTGGTGGTTTTATGCCCTGTGCGCGCTGGCACTCGTGCTTCTGGTGGCTGGCGCAGCCCAGCTCTTCGCCCGCCATCTTCGCCAAAGAGCCAAGGATTTGGAAATCCTGGTGCGCCAACGAACCCAGGAATTGGAAGCCAGCCGGGAGCAGTTGCGCATCCAAGCTACCCACGACGGGCTTACCGGATTGCTCAATCGCGTCGCCGTCCTCAGCGCGCTGGAAGCGGAGATGGACCGCGCCAAGCGGGAGCGGCGAACCCTGGTGGTGGCCCTCGCCGATCTGGACAACTTCAAGCGCGTGAACGACACCCATGGGCACCTGGCGGGGGACAATGCGTTGCGCACCTTCGCCTCCGCTGTCCTTGCCGCCATTCGCGCCTATGACCATGCCGGCCGCTACGGCGGAGAAGAATTTCTGCTGATTGTGAACGAGATACCGAGAGAGGCCACCGAGCAGAGGCTGGTAAGCCTCCACGCCTCGATCTCCAATCTGCACATCTCCGCGCAGGGAAAGGAATTCAAGATTACCTGCAGCATGGGCGCCACGGTCTTCGACCCCGCCGATGGGCCCAGGAGCGTGGAATCCCTGCTGGCCTTCGCCGACGTGGCCCTGTATGAAGCAAAAGCCGCGGGCCGCAACCGCGTGGTTTTCAGAAAGAGCGTCGAATTGGATGCTGGCGACCAAACCCCATCGGCGTAGCAGCCTGTGGCCGGCCGCGTGGTTCTTGAAGGCGCCTTCCCGGCACAATCGCTCTATTCGCCGCCGCCGAACGGGCTGCCATCCTGCGGCTTCAACAGTGTTGGGTCGTGTTCCAGGACAGCCTCCGGAGTTGCCCGGTTGCGGCGGCGTGCCGTCTTCTCGATGAATGTGTTGAAGACCCGGTTGGGATCGCCGGGCAACAGATGATGTTCTTCAAGGGCCAGCCGCACCCGGCGGCGGAACTCCCGCACCGGCGCGTATTGCTTGGTGGCACGTGTCTTGAAGAGCACCGGGAAGACAATCTCTGAGCCTTTTACCTGATCCACGCCCAGGATTTGCGGGTCGGCCACAAAAAGATCGCGAAACTCCTCGCTGTTGCGCACCTCCAGGGCAATGCTCTTGAGCAGTTCCAGCACGGTGTCGGGGTTGGCGCTGAAGTCCACGCTCACGTTGACCGTGGCTACCGAGTAGCCGATGCTCAGGTTGGCCACCGTGGCGATCTGGGAGTTGGGAATCACGTAGAGCGTTCCGTCGGCGTCGCGGACCGTGGTCTTGCGCAGGGTCATCGCTTCCACGGTTCCTGCCAGTCCGGCCACCCGCACCGTGTCTCCCACGTTGAACTGATCCTCGACCAGGATGAGGATGCCGTTGAGCATGTCTTTGACGATGTTCTGAGCGGCCAGGCCGATAGCAATTCCGGCGACGCCCGCGGAAGCCAGCAGGGGAGCCAGGTTGACCCCCAGCGCATCCAGGAACTGCAAGCCGGCAATCAGCGAGATGATGGCCAATCCGGTCGTCCGAATCACTCCGGCCAGCGTTTTCACCTGGGAAACGCGCGCCGGGCTGTCCGCATGCTGCTCGGCAACGCGGATCATGCGATGGGTGATGACTCGCAATAAGCGGTTGAGCAGGAAGGCGATAACCGCGACCAGAAGAAGGTGTGGCACGCGGTTGCGGACGAACTCCTGGATGTCCAGGGCCCACCCGTCCAGCACCTTGCCCAGGAACCGGCCTTCGGCAAACAAACCTGTTCTTACGGCCAGCATGAAAGGATGCATCCCAAGTCTCCTCTTTCTAGACTAGAGCGGAACCGGGGAAACCGTGCACTGGCAAGCGCAATCCGGGCGGCTTTTCTTGCAAAAAGCCACTCGGCGGGCTTGCTTTCGGGATACATCTTTGCTGCTTCCGCTGTAGACTGTGCGCAGGAAAGGCTGAAATTCAATTCCCCAGAATCCAGTCGCGACCCATCGAGGGTGACTGGAATCGAATACAAAGAGCGCAGGAGGTTTCCTATGCAGCTCGGGAACATTCAAGGCTATTCAGTCGGGGACGCCGCCGTAACGCGAAGCGCAGGCACCAAAAACCGCTTTCGGCGCAGGGTTGTGGTTTGTTGCGCGGTCATGGCTGCCATGGCAGGTGTTGCCCATCCCGGACAAGAACCGCTGCCGCCGGTAGGCAGTCCCGACCGGCCCAGCACCCCTTCTACGGCGAACCATCTGCCCGACGCCAACGCCCAGATGAGGATGCGCGAGCAGCAGACCAAACAGCAGAACTTCGAGGCTGCCAACGTCGAGCGGAAAAGGCAGCTTGCCGAGGACAGCGCAAGGCTGCTCAAGCTGGCCACCGACCTGAAGGCCGAGGTGGATAAGACCAGCAAAGACACCCTCTCGCTGATCGTGATTCGCAAGGCCGAAGAGATTGAGCGGCTGGCCCGCAACGTGAAGGAAAAGATGAAGCTTACAGTGGGGCCAGGTTGAGGAGGTTTCCCATGCAGCGCGGGAACAATCAAGATCATTCAACCGGGGACGCCGGCGTAACGCGAACCGCACGCGCCAAAAACCGTTCTTGGCTCCGGGCTCTGGTTTGTTCTGCGGTCATGGCTGCCATGGCCGGTGTCGCCCATTCCGGACAGGAACCGCTGCCACCGCCGGGCGGCCACGACTGGCCCAGCACACCTTCTTCGGCAAACCATCTACCCGACGCCAACGCCCAGATGCAGATGCGCGACCAGCAGACCAAACAGCAGAACTTCGAGGCCGCCAATGTCGAGCGGAAAAGGCAGATTGCCGAGGACAGCGCAAGGCTGCTCAAGCTGGCCACCGACCTGAAGACCGAGGTGGATAAGACCAGCAAAGACACCCTTTCGCTAATCGTGATTCGCAAGGCCGAGGAGATTGAGCGGCTGGCCCGCAACGTGAAGGAAAAGATGAAACTCACAGTGGGGCCAGGCTAGAGGCGCATTGGGATGAAGAGCAGGAAGGCGGTTTCCGCGGAGGTCCGCCATGGATAACGAACGGGTTGTCTCTCTCGGTCGCGGCTGGCGCCGGCCGCGAATGCATGCCGTACGCCAGGCCTGCTGGATGCTGCTGCTGGTGTTGCCGGGCGGCGCCCAGAATAGCCCTCAGCTGTTGCAGCGCCCGATTCCCCGGCAGTTGGACCAGCTTGCGCCTAGCGGATTCGATCTGCCAGGGAGCTTCGAGGAGGAAAGGCAGTTGCGCCTGCTCAACGCCGACCGGCAAAAGTCGCTGGTTGCGGACACCAACAAGTTGTTGAAGCTGGCTCGGGAACTGAACTCCGAGGTGGGCGAAGCGACTGCCGGCGCGCCGACTCCGGCCCAACTGAGAAAGGTTGCAGAGATTGAGAAGCTGGCGCGCAATGTGAAGGAGAAGATGAGCACCTCGGTACGGGGCATTCCGGTATACGCTCCACCAATTGCCGTTCCCATTCATTAGAGCATTTTCGGAATACACGTAGACTTTTTGAAGGGCGTGCAAGGTGGCTCTTTCTTTGGACAAAAGCCACTTGAGTACGTGCTTTCGGTCTACGCCAATTCCAAAAATGCTATCGACCGGTTCTCCAGTTTGCGGGGTGTTTCTGGCCTCGTGCAAGGCGGCATTTTCTGGGAAAAGGCCCCTCGGGAACCTTCTTTCGCTGCAGAACAAAGGGAGAACCGCTACAGCGAGACCAGAGTGACTGTATCCCGAAGCTGCCGCGTCCAAGTCGACGCGACCCCAAGGAGCGGCTACCCGGCAGGAAGCCTACCGGGGCACACCGGCTCTGGTTTCGCTCGAAGGCTTCCGCTTTCTTTTTCGGACCGTATGGTGGTTCATCCGCGCTCGCAGCGAGAGCGGAATTGGTACAATCAAGGCCGGATATGCAAGCCATCCGCCCCTAATAAAACGCTATCGAAAGATCATCTTTTTTGGAGAGTGACGGGAATGGATCTTGCAGTTTCCAGCGCTACAGAGACCGTGTCGGCCGTGGGCGGCCTGAGCCCTCAACGGATGGTCGAGATCTACCGGCTGATGTACCTTTCCCGCTGCCTGGACGACCGGGAAATCCTGCTCAAGCGGCAGCAGAAGATCTTCTTCCAGATCTCCGGCGCCGGCCACGAGGCCCTGCAAGTGGGTGCGGCCTTGGCCTTGCGTCCGGGCGTGGACTGGTTCTTTCCCTACTATCGAGATCGCGCGCTGTGCCTGGGGCTGGGCGTTCCGCCCGCCGACATGATGCTGCAAGCCGTGGGCGCGGCCACCGATCCGGCCAGCGGCGGACGCCAGATGCCTACCCACTGGAGCAGTGTTCCACTCAATATCGTCAGCACCTCTTCCTCGACCAGCACGCAACTTCTGCATGCCGTGGGCTGCGCGGAGGCCGGGCGCTACTTCAGCCGCCATCCCGAGGCCGCGGCGAGGACGGCAGGCGACTACCGCGCCTTCCGCGATGTGAAGTTCCAGGGCGACGAGGTGGTCTTCACCTCGCTGGGTGAAGGTTCCACTTCCCAGGGCGAGTTCTGGGAAGCGCTGAACACCGCCTCCAACCGCAAACTGCCGGTCATATTCTGCGTGGAAGACAACGGCTACGCCATCAGCACGCCGGTCGAGGTGAACACGCCGGGCGGCAATATTTCGAAGCTGGTGGCCAACTTCCCCAACTTCCGCTTTGCCGAAGTGGACGGCACCGATCCCGAGGCCTGCCTGTATGCTTTTCAGGCTGCGGCGGCGCATTGCCGGGCGGGCAAAGGGCCGGCCTTTGTCCACGGCCATTGCTTCCGCGCCTACTCCCACTCGCTTTCCGACGACGACCGGCTCTACCGCTCGGCCGCCGAGCGCGAGGCCGACGCACGGCGCGATCCGCTGACCAAGATGCAGATGCGCCTGCTGCGCGAGGGCATCCTGACCGAAGAGCAGATCAACGACCTGGAACAGAAAGCCGACCGCGAAGCCGCCGAGGCCGCCGAACATGCCCTTCAGGCCCCACTGCCCAAGGTTTCGGGAATCAAGCAGCACGTCTACAGCGAGGATCTTGATCCAACAAGCGCTGCCTTTGCCACCGAGCAGCCGGAGGCGGCGGGCTCGCATCCGGGGAAATCGCACAGCGCCCAGGGCAGCGGCGCGCACACCATGGCCGACCTGATCAACGCCTGCCTGCACGACGAGATGCGCCGCGATCCGCGCATGGTGGTCTACGGCGAAGACGTGGCCGATGCCAGCCGCGAAGAAGCGCTGGCCGAAGTCAAAGGCAAGGGCGGCGTCTTCAAGCTGACCGCCGGGCTGCAAACCGAGTTCGGCTCGGATAGGGTCTTCAACGCGCCGCTGTGCGAGGCCAATATCGTGGGCCGGGCCGTGGGCTACGGGGTTCGGGGCATGAAGCCGGTGGTGGAAATTCAGTTCTTCGACTACATCTGGCCGGCCATGCACCAAATTCACAACGAACTGGCGCTGATGCGCTGGCGCTCCCACGGCGTGTGGGCCGCGCCGGCGGTGATTCGCGTGCCCATCGGCGGCTATCTGACCGGCGGGTCGATCTACCACTCGCAGTCGGGCGAGAGCATCTTCACGCATATTCCGGGGCTGCGGGTGGTCTTCCCCTCGAACGCCCTGGACGCCAACGGGCTGCTACGCACCGCCATCCGCTGCGACGATCCGGTGCTGTTTCTGGAGCATAAGCGGCTCTATCGCGAGACCCACGGCCGCGCGCCTTATCCGGGGCCGGAGTTCGCCATCCCCTTTGGCAAGGCCAAGATCGTGCGGCCGGGCAAGGACATCACGCTGGTCACCTACGGTGCGTTGGTGCCGCGGGCACTGCAAGCGGCCGAGCGGGCGCAGCGCGAGCACGGCATAGAGACCGAACTCATCGATCTGCGCACGCTCAGCCCCTACGACTGGGAGGCCATCGCGACTTCGGTGCGCAAGACCAGCCGGGTGATCGTAGCCCACGAGGATATGCTCAGCTGGGGCTACGGCGCGGAGATTGCCGCGCGCATCGGCGAGGAACTCTTCGACGACCTGGACGCGCCAGTGAAGCGTATCGGCGCGATGGACACCTTTGTGGCCTACCAGCCGATTCTGGAAGACGCCATCCTGCCCCAGCCGGAGACGATCTTGAAGGCGCTGGTGGATTTGAAGGCCTATTAAAGTGTGCATTTAGAGCATTTTCGGAATACACGTAGACTTTTTGAAGGGCGTGCAAGGTGGCTTTTTCTTTGGAAAAAAGCCACCTGAGTACGTGCTTTCGGTCTACACCAATTCCGAAAATGCTATAGGGCCAGAAACGTGCCGTTATGCGACCAATACACGCTCAAAACGGCACGAAAGCAGCTCGAAACTGCAAGGTCTGTTTACCGATCCGTTAACGGGTCTGTTTTTCAAACTGCTCATTTCTAAGTGGTTACGAGTGACATGGCGGCCAAAACCACGCTCCCCGAGGGGGGTGGGGTGTGTTGTTTCTTTCGCGCCGGTTCAGGCCGAGGCGAGGCTTCTCCGCCCATCTCTCCCCATCTGCCGGTGTGCGCCACGGAGCGGCAATGATCGGCAAATGGGGTGAAGAAAGGGCAATCTCCTATCGCCGATCCTCGCCCGCCGCGTGGCGGAGCCCGGTCAACACTTGGTTGGGTGTTGTGCCCCACCACCCTTGCGTCAGAAGAAAGGGCGCTAGGGTGGGGCGCCCAACAGTCGTTGGGCAGGAAAACGAAAAAGTTGGGTGGGGCGCCCGCCAGCGTGTAGACTGTGCCCTACGTGCGCCGCTTTACCGCCATCCTGATGCTTGCGCTGCTGGGAGCGTTTTATGCCGTCCCGCTGCTGCACGCGGCTACTTCCGACCCTGAGTCGGACCTGCCCGCCTGCTGCCGCCGCCACGGCAAGCACCACTGCGCCATGATGGATCGGTATTTGCGCTTGAAGGCTTCTGGCAAGCCGGCGTTCAGCGCGCCTCCCGAGCATTGCCCGTTCTATCCCCAGGGGTTGCCTCAAAACTGGACACCTTTTGTTGCGGCAGGTTTGCCTCTGCAACAAGGGGTATACGCGGCCCGGCAGAATCATCCTGCCGGTCAAGCGCGGACCCAGGGCCGCTATTGCGTCTCCTTCGATCGCGCCCGTTTCAAGCGCGGCCCTCCCGCCTCTCTTTCCGCTTAGTATTTTCAGCCGCATGGCACGATCCGCGCTCTGAGCGCGCGTGCGCCCATTTTTGGAAGTCGCGCAGGTGTGTCTTGGCGGGGTATCCGCTGTGGCTCGCCGATTCCGGTTGGGACCTTGGCGTCGTCGCCAAGATCTCAGGCGGTGTTGTGCCGGTGGAAGAGTACGGGCGAACCACGGACTTTGTGACCGACATTGCGGCGACTCCGGTGGAAGGCGGCAGCCCAGGCTGTTTCGTTTCCAGCCCCGGCCAGATGTCCACTCATTGCAAGACAGAACTGAAAGGACCCATCCATCTATGCGCTATTTGTTGGCAATCCTGGCGTTGGCCGGTGCACTGGTATCGACCCTGGCCCTGCGCGTTCACTACTCGACCGAAACCGAACCCTGCTCGATCAATGAGAAGTGGGACTGCGGCATCGTGAACCATAGCCCGTATGCGGAAGTGATGCATGTGCCCGTGGCGGCTGCGGGCATCGCCTGCTATCTGATTCTGGCGGGGCTCGCGCTTGCCCGTTTGCGCGCCGTGACGGCTGCCATAGGGCTGGCTGGGCTAAGTTTTGCCCTGTATCTAAGCCACATCGAACGCGACGTGCTCAAAATGTGGTGTCTCTATTGCGTCATCTCACAGGGAGTCATTGCGCTGATCGCATTGTTGAGCATTGCCTGGGCCGTGGCTTTGCGCATTGGGTCACGGCGGAACAAGGCCGCGGTAACACCGTAACCGCCAGAATCCATAAGAGGGTTTGATCACGCTGTCCAATCGCCTGGATAGCGTGAACAGGCCCCAACCGACGACGAGGAGAGTTTATGAAGCCCATGGTCGCCCTTTTGATGGCTTTGAGCACGATTCCACTATCCCCTGTGCAAAGCGCCAAGATCAGGAAGATTGAGGGCCGGCTCATGGCCCCGTGCTGCTATACGCAGACCATCCTGGACCACGATAGCCAGGTTGCCGCAGAAATGCGGGACGAGGTCACCGCCATGGTGGCCTCCGGCAAGAGCGAGCAGGAGATCATCACCTACTACAAAGCAAAGTACGGTGAGACGATTCTGGTTGTTCCGGATGGAACGGCAGGGAACCTTACCTACGGGATACCCTTGGCCGCGTTTGTGATTTCCTCAGGCCTGCTGGCATTCGCTCTTCGAAGATCGGTCAAGGCCAGAGCCGCCAAAATCCAGGCAATCCTGCCGCAAAGACATCACGAGGGTCTGGAAACGATACGAAAGAGAATTCAAGACGAGTTGAACGAGGAATGGCGGTAAGCGGTCCGGGCCTAAAGGCGCTCCATTGAGCGGCTGCATTCAGGAGCCTGAAGGCCCCTGCAGCCCCCGGCGCGCCTGCCCGGATACAATACGGGGATGGAGTTTCCCATCCGCCAGGCGGGTCTAACGGCATGAAAAGATTCTTGCGCCTCTTGCGCTACGGCCTGCCCTACACGCTGCAGTGGGTCCCAGGGGTGCTGCTGCTGGCCATGGTGGGCCTGCTGGAATCACTCCGGATTGTGCTCTTTGTGCCCGTTCTGGGCGTGGTGCTCAATCCCCGAAACCCGTCCAACGAACTCAAGCTATTTCCAATGGCGCCACCGCGGTGGCAGTTCGATATTCATGGCTTTGTGCCTCATCAAATGCACAATGCCTGGGCTGCCGTGGCCTTTGCGCTGATCTCCTCGACCTTGCTCAAGGGGCTTTGCGACTATCTAGGCACCTATCTGGTGAACTACGCCGGCTTCGGCATGATCACCGATCTGCGCAATCATCTCTACGAGACCACGCTGCGCCGCTCATCGGGCTTCTTCCACCGGCATCCCACCGGCTCGATCCTCTCCACGCTCATCAACGACGTGGATCGCGTGCAGAATGCGGTCAGCTCGGTCCTGGGCGACTTCCTGCAACAGTTCTTTACTTTCCTCTTCACGCTGGGGGCGGTGATCGCGCTGGGCGGAAGGCTGAGTTGGGCGCTGCTGCTATTTGTACCGGTGATTATTACCTCATCGCGGCGCATTGGTCGCTCCGTGCGCACCCGCACCCGCACCGGCCAGGACAAGCTTGCCGAAATCCAGAACATTCTGCATGAGACGGTGACCGGCAACAGCATCGTCCGGGCTTTCAACACCGAGCTGTGGGAGATTCTGCGCTTCAAGAACGCCGCCAAGCGCCTCTTTCGCGCCAATCTGCGCAGCGTGCGCATTCAATCGATTAGTTCGCCGCTGATGGACACCATCGGCGCAGTTGCCATCGCGCTGCTGCTATGGGTGGGGCGCAACGAAATTCTGCATGGGCGCATGACGGTTGAGACCTTCATCCCCTTTATTATCGCGCTCTTCAAGCTCTATGATCCAGTGCGCAAGTTCGCCTTCTTCTACAACAGCTTTCAGCAGGCGATGGGCGCCTCAATCTCGATCTTCAGCTTCTTCGACACCGAGGACGACGTGAAGGAGAGGCCTCACGCCAAGGCGCTGAAGCCTTTCAAGAAGTCGGTCCGGTTTGAGAACGTGGGTTTCTCCTACTCGACCGAAGAGGGCGAGCATCAGATCCTGCATAACGTGGACCTTTGGATCAACGCCGGCGAGGTGCTGGCGCTGGTGGGGCCCAGCGGGGCGGGCAAATCGACGCTGGTGAACCTGATTCCGCGCTTCTTCGACGTGACATCGGGGCGCATCCTGATCGACGGCCACGACCTGCGGGAGCTGACGCTGGGCTCGCTGCGCCGGCAGGTGGCCCAGGTGACGCAGGAGACGATCCTCTTCAACGACACGGTGCGCAACAACATCGCCTACGGCCAGCCGGAGGTGAAGCACGCGCTGGTGGAAGAGGCCGCGAAGAACGCGCTGGCCCACGACTTCATCCTGCGCATGCCGCAGGGCTACGACACGGTGATCGGGGAAAAGGGATTCCGGCTCTCGGGCGGCGAGCGGCAGCGGCTGGCCATTGCCCGCGCCATCCTGAAGGACGCGCCGATTCTGATTCTGGACGAGGCGACTTCGGCGCTGGATTCGGAGAGCGAGTCGCTGGTGCAGGCCGCGCTGGCCAACCTGATGCAGAACCGCACCGTGCTGGTGATCGCGCACCGGCTGGGGACCATCCGTCGCGCCAACCGCATTGCGGTCCTGGAAGACGGGCGCATCACGGCCATTGGACCGCACGAGGAACTGCTCGAAATATCGCCGACGTACCAGCGGTTGTATCAATTGCAGTTCATGGACGTGCCGGAAGAGCAGGGAACAGGGGACAGGGATTAGGGAACAGGGATTAGGGAACAGGGAATAGAGGGAACGATGGCGATTTATTCGATGACCGGGTTTGCGCGCACGCAGGTTCGCGTGAACGATCAGCTGAGTTACACGCTGAGCCTGAAGAGCGTGAATCACCGCTTTCTGGATGTGCAGTTGCGTATGCCCTCGGGGCTGGACGCGCTGGAAATGGAGTTGCGCCGCGCGCTCAAGGAGAACCTGGTGCGCGGGCACGTGGAAGTGTCGCTCTCGGTGGATCGCTCGAACCTGCAGAAGGCTGGCTACAACCGCGAGTTGATCGCCAGCTACCTGGCCGCCTTTGCCGCCGCCAGCGAGGAGCATGGGCTGGAGGGCGAACCGGATCTGAACGCGGCCCTGCGGCTGCCGGGCGCGCTGCAAAGCGAGAATCGCAACAACGGCGACGAGGACCTGGCGGCCGTTGCGGAGAGCGTGCAGCAGGAGATTGTGCCGCTGCTGGGGCAACTGAACACGATGCGGGCGCGCGAGGGCGAATCGCTTTCGGCCATCCTGCTGGGCACGCTCGACCGGCTGGCCAAAGCTACCGAGGGAGTGGCCGAGTTGCGGCCGGAGATCGAAAAACGTTATCAGGAGCGGCTCGCGCAGCGGCTGGAAGCGGCCACCGGACCGGAGTTCAACCGGCAGCGGCTGCTGGAGGAGGTTGCCGTGCTGGTGGAGCGCAGCGACATCTCAGAGGAACTGGCGCGCATGACCACCCACATCGGGCACTTCCGCGAATTGCTGGCGGCGGGAGGAGAAGTGGGCAAGAAGCTGGATTTTCTGCTCCAGGAGATGAACCGCGAGGCCAATACGCTGCTCTCGAAGACCGGCAGCGTGGGGGGCAAAGGCACCCGGGTTACCGAGTTAGGGCTGGCCATGAAATCGGAGATCGAAAAGACACGGGAACAGATTCAGAACGTGGAGTAGAAACAGGGATCAGAGATCAGGGATCAGTTTTCCGCAATCGGGCGGCATTGGCTATCGAGAGAGGTGGGATGGCCGCCGGAACTCTCGACAAACTGCGAACTTCGCAAACAGTGCAACCGATCTCTGATCTCTGACGGCTGACGGCTCGCAAGAGGATAAACGCACCATGGCAGGAATTCTGTTCATCATATCGGCGCCTTCGGGCTCGGGCAAAAGCACGCTGGTCAACGAAGTGCGCAAGCAGTTGAGCGGCATCGAGTTCTCGATCTCGTGGACGACGCGCGCGCCGCGCGGCTCGGAGCAGGACGGGCGGGAATACCATTTCGTTTCCCGCGAGGAGTTTGAGCGCATGATCGCGGCGGGGGAGTTTCTGGAGCACGCCGAGGTCTTCGGCAATTACTACGGCACCGCCCGCGGTTCGCTCAAGGAGGCGCGGGCTGCCGGTCACGATCTGGTGCTGGACATCGACGTGCAGGGCGCGGCGCAGGTGCGCGCCACGATGCCGGAGGCGGTAAGCATCTTCGTGCTGCCGCCCAACCCCAATGTTTTGCGCACCCGGTTGCGCAACCGCAGCCGCGCCGAGGGCGTGGTGAACGAAGCGGAAGTCTACCGCCGGTTGAGCGAGGCCAGCCGGGAGATTGAGAATTATCGCGGCTACGGCTATATTCTGGTCAACGACATTCTCGACCGGGCCGTGGCGCAGTTGGAAGCGATTGTGCTGGCCGAGCGGTTCTACCGCAACGGCGAAACGATCGCCTACCGGTCGAGCCGGGTGCTGGAGGTGGCGCTGGGCTGCCGCCAGTCGAACTCGCAGGACCGGTTGAGACCGGTGTTGGAGGCTTTTGGTATTATTGGCTCCTCCGGGCAGCAGAAGTTGAATTTTGACGAAGACTGCGACGGGGAGGACTCTGCCAGAGAAGAACCGGGAGACGATAAAGAGGACAAGCATGACGATTGAAACCGAATTCGACTCGAACTACCGCAAGGTTCTTGTGGCCGCCCGCCGCGCGCGCCAGTTGCAGAGCGGTTCCGGCGCCCTGATTGCCAGCCATTCCAACAAGCCCTGCCGCATTGCCCAAGAGGAGATCACTGCCGGCAAAATCGCCTATGTCAAAACCGACGTGCCGGTTGTCAAGCCGCTGGTGGAAGGCCCCAGCGTTCCCATCCTGAGCTAGACACGGTCGCGGCAGGTTGGGGATTGCGCAGTGTTTGACTCTAGCGCGCTGCTCTCTGCTGCGCGCCACTAGTCGTGCCGGTTCCTCGCCGGATTTGCTTCTTCTTCATCCCAGTAAAGACGCCGCTTATCCCGCCCTGCACGGCAGACAGGCTGCTCTGCCGCCAAACTTTGCCCCCTGATTCCTGTTCCCCAAACCGGCTACAATCGACTTATGAGAGTAACTGTGGGTGTCTCGGGTGGGATTGCCGCATACAAGGCGGCGGAACTGGTGCGGGCATTGCAGCGCCAATCCGTTGAAGTCCATGTGGTGATGACCGAGGCGGCGGGCAAGTTCATCCAGCCGCTCACCTTTGCCGCGCTCACCGGGCACAAGGTGATTACCGGGCTCTTCGATGACTCCGGGTCAGCCGTGGCGGCCTACGATTCCTCGATCGAGCACATCGGTGAGGCGCAATGGGCCGACGCCCTGGTGGTTGCCCCGGCCACCGCCAACATCCTGGCCAAATTCGCCCACGGCATTGCCGACGACTTCCTCACCACCATGTACCTGGCCACGCAGGCCGAGGTGCTGGTGGCTCCGGCCATGAATGTGAACATGTGGGAGCATCCGGCGACCCAGGCCAATCTGGAGATTCTGCGCCAACGCGGCGTGCGGGTCATCGATCCGGGCACGGGCGAGCTGGCCTGCGGGATGGTGGGCGCGGGCCGCATGGCCGAGCCTGCCGCCATTGCCGACGCCGTGCTGGGCGCTTTGGGGCGCCGCAAGGACCTGGCGGGCGAAACCCTGCTGGTGACCGCCGGAGGCACCCGCGAAGCGCTGGATCCAGTGCGCTTTCTGGGGAACCGCTCCAGCGGCAAGATGGGCTATGCACTGGCCGAGGCCGCGCACACCCGCGGCGCAAAGGTCATCCTCATCAGCGGCCCGTCGTTCCTGCGTCCGCCGTCGCATTGCGAACTGGTCAAGATCGTCACCGCCGACGAGATGCGGCAGGCCGTGCTGGAGCGCATGGCCGAGGCCACAACGATCATCAAGGCCGCCGCGGTAGCCGACTACCGCGCTGTCGCTGTCTCCGATCAAAAGCTCAAGCGCAGCGGCCCGCTGACGCTGGAACTTGCGCCTACGGAAGACATTCTGGCCGAGGTGGTGCGCCGCCGGCGGCCAGGCCAGCTGATTGTGGGCTTCGCGGCGGAGACCGAGAACCGCATGGAAAACGGCCGCGCCAAACTGCTGCGCAAGGGCGCCGACGCCATCGTGGTCAACGATGTTTCCGGCGAGGGCATCGGCTTCGACGCGGACAATAACGCCGCTACCTTCCTGACGCTTTCCACGGCCATCCAGATGCCGGAGATGCCCAAGCGGCAATTGGCCGATCGCATTCTGGACGAGATCCTCGCCCTGCGCCGCCCCCGCTCGGTGGTTCTGGAACTGGACGACGACGAAGACAAGCAAACGCGCCAGGATCGGGTGCTGCAACAGGCCGCGGCTTCGCGCCGGCAATTGATCGTGGAGTGAGGCAACGTGGCGCGAAAGCTCGACACCTCTACGCAGGAAGCCCTTCTGGCGCGCGTGCGCTTCTACCGCGATCTGGGGCTGACCGAGTTCTACCGGCGGCCAGTGGATCCGGCAACGCTGGCGTTATTGGCCGCCGAGCCGAACACGGCATCCGCGCAGCCCGAGCCACTCTCGGCGGACGGACAACCGCCGGGTGTCCCTGGTCCCGCTTCTGAGACCAGGAAGGCAAACACTGAACAAACTGAGGGCGCCCCATCCTTTCGCCAGCCTTTGGGCGAATGGGTGGGAAGCCAAGAATCCCAATCAGAGCCGGCCCCATTCTTCCAGGAGGACGCCCCCATTCCGCCCCGCAAGCCGATCCAAGCCCCGCCCCAGGTGGCTGCCGCTGTTCCGCCCGCAGAACGCGCCGCCGCTCTCCAACTCATCCGCGACGAGATCGGCGACTGCACCCGCTGCGCCCTGCACCAGGGGCGCAACAAGCTGGTTTTTGGCGACGGCGACCCCGCCGCGCGGCTGCTGTTTGTGGGCGAAGGCCCGGGCGCCGACGAGGACGCGCAGGGCCTGCCCTTCGTGGGCAAGGCCGGGCAACTGCTGAACAACATGATTGCCGCCATGGGACTCAAGCGCGAGCAGGTTTACATTGCCAACGTGGTCAAGTGCCGTCCTCCGGGCAACCGCACGCCCGAGCCGGAAGAGGGCAATACCTGTTCGCCGTTCCTCTTCCGCCAGATCGACGTGATCCGGCCGCAGGTGATTGTGGCGCTGGGCGCTACCGCCGCGACGTACTTGCTGGGTTTGCGCCAGCCGCTGGCCGGATTGCGGGGACGCGTGCACGCCTGGCGGGGCGCGCAGTTGATCGTGACGTACCACCCGGCTTACCTGCTGCGCGATCCGCGGCAAAAGAAGGAAGCCTGGGCGGATTTGCAAATCGCCATGAGGGAACTGGGGCTGAAGCCGCCGTCCAAAGGCTGAGCCCGCCCGTTACTTTTCCGAGCACAGTTGCACCGTGGTTCATCCATTTCACGTTCTTGGTGAAATGGGTGGGAGGCCTCGGACGGTTGGGTTCGTGCCCTCCCACCCATCGAGCAAAAATCGCTCGATGGATGGGGCGCCCAGCGCTCGCCTACGCTAGGCGCACAACGCAATCTGCCGCCTGTTCGGTGTGATGCACGCGCGGGTCGATGTTGAATTGCTGGGGAGGCTCTCCGATTGCGTCGCGATAGAAATCTCCAGTTGTCAGGCGGGCAGAAACGAGGGATACGCGATCGTCAGCCGTAGGAACCTTCGAGATGAAGATGCACAGGGCGACCCCTGTGTTTGGCTCAAGTATCTGAACTGATGCGCGTTTTGTGACGGATGATTCGCGGTTCGGGTTACTGCTGTCGGTGATACTGTAGTTTACTTCGATGTCTAGGTTTGTGGCCGCCCCTTGACCCTTGTTTTTTACGACAGCGAACACAAACTCCTTCTGCTCCCCGCTTTCATTGAACTCAGAGACGGCCCTCTTGTAATCAGCGTTTTCTATTGGCAGGATTGAACCGCTTGCGGATCCGAAGGTGGGGTTCTTCGTGTCCACTGTTTCATAGAGAAGATTCGCCGTGTGCGAGAACCGGAGGCTTCTTTCCATCAAATTGGTGGAATCCAAGGCGGCTTTTGCCGTCATTTGGTTTTGGAGCAGTATTTCGTACGTAAACAGGGCGTAGATCGTGGTCACGGCGCCTATCAAAGCTGCGATGAACAAACTCACTCGCTCCGGCTTGGCGTCTGTTCGCCAAACCCATGCAAGAGCAATTGCGAGCAGGACCACCACGACAAGCATCCTTATGGCTCTTGCCGACGACATCAGAATTCAACCTCCTCAGTAGAGCTGAAATCGTCTTTGCTTTCGCGGAGGCGCTGCATTGCAGTCCGTATCTGGGTTAGAACCCCCTCCTCATACTTCTTTGCTTCTTGCTCGGTGTCGAAGGTCGCATCAAACCGCTTGCCGATCTGATTGATTGCGATCTGTCCAGACAACCTGCCGCCAGGAGCAGTCACCCACACCAAAGTCACGGATGGAACGCCAAAACTCGACATTTTGGCGAGCTCGGCGGCGGTGAAGTCGCCAACCTCGAAATTCACATGGTACGCTCCTGCGCTTAGCAGGCGGTTTACCTTTACTTTCATATTGGTTGCCCGTTGCTCCTTCCTCAAGCTAGTATCGCATCGGGAAGCTGTCAATTACTTCTTCGCGGCCTGGCGTTCCACGGTCAGATTTCCCCCGTTTGCCCACCAGTCCGACTCCCAAGCAATTCCCAACTCAGCGCGTGGCTAGGAGAACCGCATCGGCGCGGCAAGCCAACCTTGCCCTCTTCTGCAGGTTTGTGCTCGAACTTAGGCTCAGAAGGCAGAAGTCCATCAAATCGGCATAAATGTACTGACGAGAGACGCATTAGCCCACCCTGGCTCGTCCGTCGCCAACGCTCCTCATTCGGTTACAGAATTGCGCTTTGGAGTCCTGTTACCCTGCGCCGACTCCCTCACCCCTGATCGCGCCACAGGGCCACGCCGCCCAGGATGCCGCTTTCGTTGGGGACGATGCTGACGTTCTTGGGTACCACGAAGTCGATCTTCTTGGTGTTGCCGCCGCCCAGGTAGAGGTGATCCCAGTTGAAGAGCGCTTCGGTCTCCTGAATGGCTTCCAGGAGGAGCTTGTTCCACACCTTCTTGCCGTACTCGTCGAGGCCGCGGCGGCCCAGGTAGTCCTCGTAGGTCATGCCCTTTTTGCGCCAGATGTGGTGGCCCAGTTCCAGGCCGGGGACCAGGTGACCGTTGGTAAACAGCGCCGCTCCCATGCCGGTTCCCAGCGTCAGCACCAGTTCCACGCCCTGGCCAGCGATGGCCCCGTAGCCGGCGACGTCGGCGTCGTTGCCCACGCGCACGGGCTTTTTCCACAGCTTCTCCAGTTCGGCTTGCAGCGGAAAGCCCTCTGCCCAGAGCGGATGCAGGTTGAATCCAAGGTAGGTGCAGCCACGCTTGATCACGCCGGGGAAGCCGACAGAAGCGCGATCGAACGGCCCCATCAACTTGCGCAACTCGTCGAGCGCGGGCAGAACGGCCTGGGGCGTGGGCACGGCCGGGGTGAGCACGCGCTGGCGGTCGCTGACCTGCTTGCCGGAGGCGTCCAGCAGCATGGCCTTCAGGCCCGAGCCGCCAATGTCGATGCAGAGCGTGATGGGGCCGTTGGTGGAGGGCGAAACTTCAAGGGCGGGAGCGGCGGTGGTGCTTTTGGGAGTCATCAGGACGAATTGTACTGCCTCACGGGCGGATTGCAAGCGCAGGGTAAAGCGATTTTTGCCGGGCTGGCGGGATGCGGCCGGGCAAGCCCCGTAAACTGAAACTTGCCGCCCATGCCCGCTTACTGCGAAGTCGCGCTGCCTGTACCGCTGGACCGCACCTTTACCTACGCGGCGCGGGAGGAGCAGACGCCCCAGCGCGGCGCTCGGGTGATCGTGCCCTTTCGCAACGAGAAGCTGATCGGCGTGGTTACCTCGGTCAGCCAAGAGCCGCCCGCGGACTTCGAGGCGCGCTATCTGGAGGCGGTGCTGGACGAGGAGCCGCTGCTCAGCGATGCGTTGCTGAAACTGGCCGAGTGGATGGCGCAGTATTACCTGGCGCCGCTGGGCGAGGTACTGCGCGGCATGTTGCCGCTGATGGCCGAGGTTCGGCGGACGGTCTACTACCGCATCACCGATCTGGGGCGGGATGTGCTGGCCGGGAGCATGGATGGGGATTCGTCGATTTTCCCGGTCTCAAAATCGAGACCGGGGGCACCCGCGGGCCAGCACGCAGCCCCAAGAGGCGGGACGAAGCGGCGCGGCAAGCTCTCCGCCGAGGAGCAAGACATGGAGCGCCGGGTGCTGACCCGGTTGGCCGAGGGCGAGCCGGTGAAGGTGTCCACGCTGCGCACAGCTAGCGGCGCTTCGTTGCCGATTCTGGCCGGCCTGTTGCGCAAGAAGTGGATCGCCCGCGAGACGGCGGCTGTCGAACGCGATGCGCGGCGCATGGAGCGCTTTGCCGTGCTCATTCCCGAGGCGCGGCTGCCCTCGCTGACTGAGAAGCAGCAGGCCATTCTGGCCGAACTGGCGGCCTGCGGCGGCGAACTGCCTCTGGCCGAACTGCGCAAGCGCGATTTGCCCTCCTCGACGCTGCAAACACTGGTGCGGCGCGGTCTGGTGCGCATCGACGAGCGGGCGGCGGCCTTCCGGCTGGGCGGCCTGACGCCGGCTGCCGCGCCCTTCCGGCTGGACGAGCCGCAGACCGAGGCGCTGGCCAGCCTGGCGCCCGCCCTGGGGGGATTCCATTCCTTTTTACTTCATGGGGTCACGGGTTCGGGGAAGACGGCCGTCTATCTGGCTGCCATGCAGCGGGCGCTGGACCAGGGGCTCTCGTCCATCCTGCTGGTTCCGGAGATCGGGCTGACGCCGCAGACCGCCGGGCTGCTGGATGCGGCTTTTGGCGCGCGCGTGGCGCTGCTGCACTCCCAACTCACCCCGGAGGAGCGCAGCGAGCAGTGGCGGCGCATCCGGCGGGGCGAGGCGCCTATTGTCGTCGGCACGCGCTCGGCGATTTTTGCTCCCGCGCCCCATCTGGGCCTGATCCTGGTGGACGAGGAGCACGACCAGAGCTACAAGCAAGAGGAGACGCCGCGCTACAATGCGCGCGACGTGGCCGTGATGCGGGCCAAGCTGGAGGGCGCGGTGGTGGTTATGGGTTCGGCCACGCCGTCGCTGGAGAGTTGGCAGAACTCGGCCGCGGGCAAATACACCCGCATCGAGATGAAAGACCGGGTGATGAACCGCCCGCTGCCCGAGGTCGAGTTGATCGACATGCGGCGCGAGTTTCAGGAGACCGGGCAGGAACAGCTTTTTTCCCGCGCTCTGATCGAGCAGACCAGCCAGGCGCTGGATCGCGGCGAGCAGGCGCTGATCCTGCTCAACCGGCGCGGCTACTCGTTTGCCGTGATCTGCCGCGCCTGCGGCGAAAAGCTTGAGTGCCAGAACTGCGCCATTTCGCTGACCCACCACAAGCCGGCCGCCGAGGACGCCGATGTGGCCCGCGCCGGGCAGCGCCTGGAGTGCCACTACTGCGGCTACCACCGGACGGTGCCCGCGCGTTGCCCCAAGTGCCAGAGCGAGCACCTCTACTATTTGGGAGCGGGCTCCGAGCAGGGCGAAGAGCGGCTGGGCGAGATCTTCCCTGGCGCTCGGATCGGGCGCATGGACCGCGACACCGTTCGCGGCCGCTACGACCTGGAACGGCTGTTGGCGCGGTTGCACTCCGGCGAGATCAACCTGCTGGTAGGCACGCAGATGATCGCCAAGGGCCACGACATCCACGGCATCACGCTGGTGGGCGTTGTCGGGTGCGACCACTCGCTCTCCATGCCGGACTTCCGCGCCGCCGAGCGGGTCTTCCAGCTCATGACGCAGGTTTCCGGGCGCGCCGGGCGGGGCGATCTGCCGGGGCGGGTGGTGGTGCAGACCTACTATCCCGACCACTACGCCATTGTGGCCGCCAGCACCCACAATTACGCGGCTTTTGTGGAGCGCGAACTGAAATACCGCCGCTGGATGCACTACCCGCCCTTCGGCGTGCTGGCCAACGTGCTGGTGCAGTCGGCCAAGCTGGAAGAAGCGGCGAACTGGTCGGCGGAGCTGGGCAAGTGGTTCCAGCAGGCGGCGCCCGAAGGCGTGCGCGTCCTCGGCCCCTGCACCGCGCCCATCGCCCGCATCAAGGGAACCTACCGCTTCCACTTGATCTTGAAGGCAAGCTCGCGCAAGGCGCTGAATGCCGCGCTGCGGGGAATGCTGGCGCACGCCGATTCTGCCGGGGTTCCGCGGCGGAATCTTGTGGTCGATGTGGACGCGCTAAGGCTGATGTAAGCACCTGCGGTGCGGCCAACTGCCTTCGACGGGTTGGCCATGGGCTGAAATCGCTTGCTTGACACGTGAGACGTGGAGCGCCACACTATACGCATGATCAAGAGCTTTCGGCATAGTGGGATCGAAGAATTCTTCACCACCGGAAGCAAAGCTGGGATTCAGCCTTCCCATGCCGCCAAACTCTCGGTCCAACTCTTTCAATTGAACAGGGCCAGAGCACCACGCGACATGGACGCTTCAGGTTGGGAATTGCACCCGTTACACGGCGATATGAAGGGGCATTGGTCAGTCAAAGTGAATGCTAATTGGCGCTTGACCTTCACCTTCGAGGACGGGAACGCGATTCTCGTTGACTATCGGGACTACCACTAGGAGAAGCGATATGCTCATGCACAATCCACCGCACCCCGGAAAGGTGATCCGGGAGTTTCTGGGCGACGTAGATGTCACGACCGCTGCAAAGCACTTGAAGGTCTCCCGCGCGACGCTTTCCCGTATCCTCAACGGCAAAGCCGGCGTCTCGGCGGATATGTCGCTGCGCCTTTCCGCAGCGTTCGGCACCCACACCGCCATCTGGTACGAGCTACAGACCGACTACGACATGTGGCGCGCGTCGCAAAAGAAACAGCCGAAGATTGACCCTTTCAACAGGGCTGCGTAGGAGCGAGGGACAGCAGGCTGAAGTGAGCATGCATGGGCGAAAGGATTCGAGGCCGAAAGGATCATTATCTGCCGCAGGGATACTTGCGTGGTTTTATCGATCCTGCAAGGGTGAGGGAGGATAAGCCGCTCTGGTGGTTTCAAGTTCCTCACAGAAAATGGAAGCGATGCAGCACCGCCGAGGTCGGGTTCATTCGGGGCTTCTATGACTATTCGAGGCAGGTGGATCCCTCTGCAGAAACGGCGGATCAGGCATTTGCCGAACTGGAGCGAAACTTTACGCTGGTTCTGAGAGAGTTGCTGGATTCCCAGTTCTCAAATTGGTTGGATCATCGTGAGTTTCTCTTGCGTTACATGCAGATGATAAGGGTTCGGTCACCTCTATGTTTTGAACAAAAGCGCACTGGCGCCAAGACCGCCCAAGCATTCGTGATAGAAGAAATCAGCGAAGACCGCAGAAAGCTAAAGGTTCGTCCTACGGAGCTTTCGGACTCATTTATTAAGAATCGCAGTCTGACAGAGATGAAGGAGGAGATGCAGAAGGGCGCTGACTGGCTTAACAACTGCGATTGGGCGCTCCGATACTGTGATTCTCCACAAAACTCGTTTATTACCTCAAACGGCCCGTTTGTTGGGACCGGCCCTTTGGAGGGACAAGACCAACAGGTCTCCTGGGAGGCACTGCGACATCCAGACACATTGTTCTATTTTCCGCTGTGCTGGCAGGCGTGCATCGTGGGAATCCTAGCCTGGATTATTCATGAATAGCGTTGTCTGCCGAAGAGTCCAACAAAGACGCCATGAACACGATTTGCGCAGAAAACGCACTGTCGGCTGAAGTTGAATCGAAAATCCGGTCGAATACAACGCCAGTTCTGGGTTTTCTCCCCTTCGACTCCAATCTTCATGAATAATGCAGCCTAGGGGCATTCTATGTGAAGACAGATAGAGCCCATCCGCACTTTTTGCAGAGCGTTCGTGAAATGTATAGAGAGAAGGCTAGGGGCTACTTGATTTCGCCAATTAGGCTTGCCGACTGAGCCACATTTTTCATCAGCCGCTTCACGTCGCGATGGAATTGGCTTGAATAGCTCGGCGAACGCATCAGATTCCCAGTTTATCGAAGAGATCGGCGGCGTCCTTAGCAGCCTGTTGTTAAAGTAGAAAATGCCGGGAAACCGTCCCTCAGGGGCTAAAGCCCATGTTTATTTTGAACCACTTACGGCACGACTGAAGTCGTGCCCTTTCAAAACCTGACTTTCACCACAGGCTGTTAGCCCCATGGACTTCTTCGCCGCGGGCGGTCTTGCGCATCGTCTCCCGTGTGAGTTTGTTGGGCTTCAAGTCGAAGGGCATGGCGTTCTCGTTGGCCAACCTGGTCAGAACGATGCGCATCACGTCGGAGACCGTGAAGCCCAGCTCGTCGAGCACAGCGGTGGCCTTCTCTTTCACCTCGGCGCTGATCCTGGAGCGGACAACGGCATTTGTGGCCATGGCTGGATTGTGGCCCAATTGAACTACAAGCACCACACGCTGCCGCAAGAGGTTACCGCGGCGTGGTGGTGAAGGGGTCGGGGTGGAAGAAGTGCATCAGGGAGCTGTCGTAGAAGGGGGTGGGGGTAAAGGTGAGCAGCAAGAGCGCCAGGCCGACTACGCCCAGAACCACGCGGCCCCGCTTCAGACCCGGTTCCGGCGGCACATTGGGGTGGCGCATGGCGGGGATGAGCAGGAAGAGGCCCCACAGCAGCCAGCCCACCCAGAAGAGCGTTCCGGCCAGGAAGAGCGCGAAAGGTAGAGCCTTGGTGAAGACCCGGTGCGCCCTGGGGGAGATGGCGTAGAGGATGTGCCCGCCGTCGAGTTGTCCGCCGGGGATGAGGTTCAGGGAAGTGATGAAGAGGCCGATCCAGCCGGCCACCAGGATCGGATGGGGCGCGATGCGGTCGAAGTCGGGGATGGAGGGGTCCCATTGCGTCAGCAGCGCGTGCAGCAGGCGGATGGTCAGGGGCTCGCCGCCAAAGCGCACCAGGGCGGCGGGCGCGTCGCTGGGCGCGCTGAAGCTGAGCGCGAAGCCCACAGCCACGGCCAGGGCCGAGGCCACGTAGCCGGCCAGCGGGCCGTAGATGCCCACATCCATCAGCGCAGCGCGGTTGGGAATGCGGGAGCGGATCTGGATGATTGCCCCGGCGGTGCCGCTGAGGGTGGGGGCTGGCAGCACCCAGGGCAGGGTGGCGCGAATCCGGTGCCAGCGGCAGGCGAAATAGTGCCCGAACTCGTGGATGAGGAGAATGCCCAGCAGGGCCAAGGAAAAGGCCCAGCCGGTAACGAAAAGTTCCGGGTGGGCGGCCAGCCAGCCCCATGGCCACAGATCGCTCTCCCGTACCACCGGCGGCATGCCTTCAAGAAAGTTCTGCATGAACCGTGCGCCGTCGGCGGTCGTGGTCACCACAGTGGCGGCGAGGAGCAGCAGAGGCAGGCAATACTCCCGGAAGAAAGAACGCACCGGACTCCTCTTTTGTCAGCTACAGGGAGATTTCAACGCCGGACCCACACCGGACCCGATAGCCCGGAGAAGCCGGACCGCATGCCATCAGTCATCGATCGGCGCGGCGGAGTGGAAGCTGACCGCGCCGGTTGCGCTGTCATTTGCCGGCCGGGCCGACATTTTCCAGCGAATGCAGTTCTTTGCCTGGCTTGAACCGTACCGCTTTGCCGGGGGTGATGCTGACCTCCGTGCCGGTGCGGGGATTGCGGCCGATGCCGGTTTTGCGGGCGCGCACACTGAAGACGCCAAACCCGCGCAATTCGATGCGCTCACCAGCGGCGATGGCCTGTTTGAGGCCCTCGAAAACGGTGTCAACCGCGGCTTCCGCCTTGGTGCGGGGCAGCCCCGTGCGCTCGATGACTTGATGGACGATGTCCTGCTTGATCAAAGGGGTAACCTCGCTTGTGCTATTGGAATCACTGTACTACGCCCCACGGAGACGATGCTACAGGTTTTGCGCCGATTGTGAAACAGTGGAAATGGCTGCGCAGGCCGAAACGCGTTTTTTTCTTTCGGGAAGGACCGATTTTCCCCCTGCCAGCCTCTTCTTGCAGCCAGGGGAACCCGATGGTGCACTTCTCCGTTGTCATTTGCCAGTGCCTTACGTAAGATTATTCGTCGAAAGCTGCTTCTGGGGCGCAAAAGTTTCCATTCCGGCCGGGAGTTTGACCGGGCACAGGCGAGACATGCCGGTTCAAAGCGACCATTGGATCGGAGAGCGGGCCCTTAACCGCGGGCCCATCGACCGCTTCAGCGAGGAGCGGGCGGCTCAGGGCGCCATGTTCTATGGGCTTTCGTGCCACGGCTCGGATCGGAGGATTTCCGACGAAGTCAAAAAACTTGCCAAGGCAAATTGAGTTATCATCGATGCCAAGGCGTTCGACGAGCGCTTGTTTGTCCCGTGCAGGCGGGGCGGTTGTCGTACTGCCCAAATCTTTTGCATTGCTGTGTTGTGCTGAGTCCTTTCGTATCCTCAGAGGAGCGCCCACGATCCGCTCAGGAAAGTCGACTTATGCGCATTGCGGGGTTAGACGTCGACGGGACGCCGCCTGAGCCGGAGCGGGAGGGATTCGTCTCCCTCGAGATCTGCAACACTACTCCGCGGCCGGCCAAGGATTGCGCCAACAAAGGATTGTGCTGGGTCTCTGAGCGTGTGAATTCGCACTTTGAGCTCGCGCTTTCCCAGGTCCAAAAATCGGGAGATGGGGCACCCGGTGTTTGCGCAAAAACAAGCGGTCAGGGACCTCGATTCAACTCTTCCGAAGCGGCGAACCCTGCGAGACCGGTTACGCGCACCGCAGGGAGGGACACCGGAACCAACAGGGCATTGAGCTTCCCAGACTCGAGGGAACAGCTGAAGCCCGGCCGATTGGAATGATTCGAGATAGTTTGTGAGCGGCGAAGGGGAAAGACTCCCGTTTCCGCACTGGGCCAAAGTTTCTTTTGCAAGGTATGGAGAAGCTTCATGTCCACGGTTTCGATTCCAGAGCCGATTCAGGTCGGCTTGTTTACCGACGAACCTATCCGCATGGCGGGCCTGACCTGCATCTTCGAGAAGGATCTCGACGAGGGGCCGGCGCAATTCTTTCCAGTTATCGGAACCATGGGGGAACTGCTGACCCGCTCTTCCCTGGGGTATCTGGTCCTGGACTTCAATTGCTCGTCGCAAGGGCCGGAGATCCTGGAAACCGTTCATCGCTTTCGCCCCGATCTGCGTTTGATTGTCATCGGCCCGGAGCGAGACGAGGAACTGGTGATGCAATCGATCATGGCGGGCGCACGAGCCTATCTGGACCTGAACGCCGGCCCCGAGCTGGTGCGCAAGGCTATTGAAACGGTCGCCGCCGGCTCGATCTGGGCGCCAAGGCCGCTGCTTTCCAAACTGATCGATCGTTTGCGCGCTTCCCTCGACGCCGGCCTGAGCGGCGCCAACTCCCACTTGACCGCGCGCGAGGGCGAGGTGTTGGAACTGATTCAGATGGCGCGTTCCAACCGCGAGATTGCTCAGCAGTTAGGCATCGAGGAGCGCACCGTCAAGTTCTACGTCGGCCAGTTGAAGCGTAAGACGGGCGCGGATAGCCGGATTGAGCTTTCGCTGCACGCGATGAAGAGCCCGC